>Ga0315282_10000162_pt1 | contig 135383 bp, 114 predicted proteins | sample YL17G07_20_MG_FD_203693 | JGI IMG/M metagenome (GOLD analysis project Ga0315282, IMG submission 203693) | Sediment microbial communities from Yellowstone Lake, YNP, Wyoming, USA - YL17G07_20 | ecosystem: Environmental > Aquatic > Freshwater > Lake > Sediment | place: USA: Wyoming | collected... | reverse complement strand
GCCTGCGTCATATTGGTTTCAAGCCGAATATCGGCTTCTTCAAGCCGGCGGGGGTCCCGGCGTGCGCCCTCGAACAGGTGACCCTGACTCTGGACGAGGTCGAAGCATTACGGCTGGCCGACCTGAACGGGCTCTATCAAGAGCAGGCGGCGAAGCAGATGAAGATTTCGAGGCCAACCTTCGCAAGAATTGTGGAGGAGGCCCGGCGGAAAGTGGCGGATGCCCTGATTCACGGCAAAGCGCTCCGCTTGGAAGGTGGGGCCGTGAGAATGAAGGGGGAGGCGGAAATGCCGGGAAGAGATGGAACAGGACCGGTGGGTCCAGGGCGTGGCATCGGGCTTGGTCCGTGCGGTTGTGGACAGCGCCGAGGCCGGAAAGCCGCAGGCGGTCCGGGATTCGAACGCTGCCATGGACGCCAAGATCCCACAGTCAGTCCGCCGGCGGCGGACAAAACCCAACGTGAGAGCAAAACGCAGAAAGGAGAGCAGAAATCATGAAGGTCGCCGTACCTGTTGCAGAGGATTACGGACTGGAGAGCCTGGTGTATGGGCACTTTGGGTCCGCACCCATCTTTGTTTTGGTGGACTCGGACACGATGTCCGTTGAGTCTCTGGGGAACCGGGACCAAGGCCACGTCCACGGCCAATGCAGCCCCATGCAGGCGCTCGCGGGCAGGAGCCCGGATGCGGTGCTTGTCGGGGGTATCGGGGTCGGCGCCGTGCGGGGCCTGCGCGTCGCCGGCATCAAGGTATATCGTTGTAGCGGCGGCACGGTCGCCCAGGCCATAGGGCAACTGAAGGCCGGCGAACTACCGGAGATCAATGAGGACGCCGCCTGCCCTGGTCATGCAGGCGGACATACGTGCCACTAAAACAACTGACAAGGAAAGGAGTACGCCATGACAGAGGAACTGACACGTTTGCCGCTTATCGGCGAGAAAGCTCCGACCTTCAAGGCGGAGACAACACAGGGACCGATCACCTTCCCGGATGATTTCAAGGGCAAATGGGTGATCTTCTTTTCGCATCCGGCAGACTTCACGCCGGTGTGCACGACCGAGTTCATGACGTTTGCCTCGATGGAGCCGGAGTTCGACGCACTCAACTGCAAGCTGCTGGGGCTGTCCATCGACAGCACCTTCAGCCATATTGCCTGGCTGCGCACGATCAAGGAGAAGATCCAGTACAAGGGGATGAAGAACGTGGAAGTGACGTTCCCGGTGATCAGCGACCTGACGATGGAAGTCTCGAAGAAGTTTGGAATGCTCCAGCCGGGCGCGAGCAACACCCAGGCCGTGCGAGCGGTATTCCTCATCGATCCCGAAGCCAAAGTGCGGGCCATTCTCTACTATCCCCTCTCGAACGGCAGGAACATGCAGGAGATCAAGCGTCTGCTCATTGCCATGCAACATTCCGATCAGTACAAGATCGCCACGCCTGCCAACTGGCAACTGGGCGACGATGTGATTGTCCCACCGCCAGGCTCGTGCGGCGTCGCCAAGGAGCGGATGGAGAAACCGGATGCCGATGTGACTTGCCTGGACTGGTTCATGTGTCTGAAGAAGTGCCCTCACAAGTAGCCTGGGAGCACGTCTGCGCGGCGCAAGGAGAAGGTCTGAGATGTCATCACTTATACGGTTAACGACCATCGGCGTGATCCACTCGCCCTTCAAAGAGCCTGCCGGAACCCCAATCCAACCATCCTTTGCTGAAGGAACGGAAGGAATCGTCGAGGTCTTCCCGGAGTATGCCGACGGTCTCCAGGACTTGGACGGCTTCGAGCGAATCTGGCTGCTCTACTGGTTCGACCGTGCGCCGTCCCCACGTCTACGAGTCGTCCCTTTCCGGGACGAAGTCCAACGCGGCTTGTTCGCTACCCGTATGCCGTGCCGCCCAAATCCGATTGGGCTGTCCTGTGTGCAACTCCTGGGCATCAAGCACAACGTGCTGACTATTGGCGGTGTGGATATTCTCGACGGAACGCCGTTGCTGGACATCAAGCCCTATGTAACGGAGTACGACACTTTTCCGCAAAGCCGAGCCGGATGGCTGGAGAATTGCGGCAACGGACGAACTGTCGCCGACGATCGCTTTGCATCAAACGAGTCAAGTTGATGGGGCGGATGGTGAACTCACATGGGGAATGTGAGGTATAGGGACTTCATCATGGATGTTGGAGTACCCGAAAGTTCCACTGTGAATGAGGCATAAGTATGGGTCAACGTAAGCGCATTGTGATTGTGGGTGGGGTGGCGGGCGGGGCGTCCGCGGCGGCCAAGGCCAGACGCATGAGTGAGGATGCCGAGATCATTCTCTTTGAGCGAGGCAATGACATCTCCTTCGCCAACTGCGGCCTTCCGTACCACATCGGGGGCGTTATCCAGGATCGGGTGAGGCTGCTGGTTCAGAGCCCCCAGGCAATGCGTCAGCGGTTTGCCATTGATGTCCGCACCCGCAGCGAGGTCATTCGCATCAATCGCCAGCCAAAGACCGTGGTGGTCCACGATAGGGCCAACGACACGCAATATGAACAGCCCTATGATGTCCTGATCCTGAGCCCCGGCGCTGAGCCGGTCCGCCCTCCGATCCCCGGCGCCGATCACAAGAAGGTCTTCACGCTCCGCAGTCTGGCAGACATGGACGCGATCAAAGCGGTCGTGGACGCGGGCGATCTGAAGTCCGCCGTCGTGGTTGGGGGTGGGTACATCGGCCTCGAGATGACGGAGGTCCTGGTCCATCGAGGGCTCGCCGTGTCTTTGGTAGAGCTCGAGCCCCAGGTGATGGGCCCGATCGACCCGGAGATGGCCGCACCGTTGCACGAGCATCTGCGTTTGAAGGGCGTGGACTTGTGCCTTGGCAACGGCGTCACAACCATTCAAGAGCGGGACGGCCAGTTGGAGGTGCGACTCAGTACCGGCCGGCTGATCCCCTGTGGTTTGGTCATCCTGGCCGTGGGAGTCCGCCCGGAGGTCAAACTGGCGGCGGAAGCGGGCCTGACCATCGGCCAGCGCAAGGGCCTCGTCGTGGACGACCACATGCGGACCTCGGACCCCGATATCTACGCGGTTGGCGACGCTGTGGAGGTCCAGGACCTGGTGGGCGGCTTTGCCACCGTGATCCCTCTGGCCGGCCCAGCCAACCGACAGGGCCGGATCGCGGCCATCAATGCCCTTGGCGGTGACGCCGCCTACGAGCGAACGCAGGGCACCGCAATCTGCAAGGTCTTCGACTTGGCTGTGGGCATGACCGGGCTCAGCGAAAAGGCCCTCAAGAGGGCGAACCTGGCCTATGAGAAGGTGTACGTGCACCCGGCCAGCCACGCCGGCTACTATCCGGGCGCGATGCAAATGAGCCTCAAACTCCTCTTCGACCCCGAGAGCGGCAAGGTGCTGGGTGCCCAGTGCGTCGGAGCCGACGGCGTGGACAAGCGGATCGATGTTCTGGCCGTAGCCATCCGGGCCAGCATGACCGTGTACGACCTGGAGAATCTCGAGTTGGCTTACGCCCCGCCCTTTGGCTCCGCCAAGGACCCGGTCAACTACGCGGGATTCGTGGCCGCCAACGTGCTGCGAAAAGAGGTCGGGATCTGCCACGTGACGGATGTGGCCAACCCCGGCCCCAAGCAGTTGGTCCTGGACGTGCGCACCACGCATGAAGTCCAGCAAGGCACCATCCCGGGTTCGGTCAACATCCCGCTCGACGAGTTGCGTAGCCGGCTGGGCGAACTACCTAAGGATAAAGAGATGCTGGTCTTTTGTCAGGTCGGCCTTCGGGGCTATCTGGCCTGCCGCATCCTTTCCCAGAACGGCATCGCGTGCCGCAATCTCACGGGCGGATACACGACCTATGGCCAGGCGATGGGGCTGATATCGGGCAAACCCATGGTCCAACGCGAGGTCAAGGAAGACACCGGACCGACCAGCCAGGACCTGCGCCCCGCCCCGGAAGGTCCCGTCCAGATTGTCAAAGAGATCGATGCCTGCGGCCTGCAGTGCCCGGGCCCCATCCTGCAACTCAAACAGGCCATGGATCAGATTCAGCCGGGCCAGGCCGTACGGATCTCCGTATCGGAACCCGCCTTTGCTGCCGACCTGGAGGGCTGGTGTCACACCACCGGCAGCCGACTGCGGGACAAGCAGCTCAACAAGGGGGTGCTCGCTGCTGTGGTGGAGAAGGGCCGGTCGGCCCAGATGCCCGCCTCGGCGGCGACTTCTACCCACAAGACCCTCGTCGTTTTCAGTGATTCCTTTGACAAGGCGATGGCCGCGTTCATCATCGCCAATGGGGCCTGTGCCATGGGCAGCGACGTGACGATGTTCTTCACCTTCTGGGGCCTGAACCTGCTGCGTCGCTCGCAGTCCGTTCCGGTCCGCAAGACCTTCATCGAGAGGATATTCGGCTGGATGATGCCTCGCGGTGCGGACAAGACGACCCTGTCCAAGATGAACATGGCCGGCATGGGAACCGCGATGATCAAGAGCATCATGAAGAAGAAAAACGTCCTCTCCCTGCCCGAACTCATCGCAGCCGCCAAGCAGGGCGGCGTGCGTCTGGTCGCCTGCACCATGACCATGGACCTGATGGGCATCAAGCGGGAAGAGCTGATCGACGGCGTGGAAGAAGGGGGAGTGGCCATGTACCTGGATCGGGCCGGCTCCGCAAATGTCAATCTGTTTATTGGATGATGGCGATGAGACGCATGACGCTGAATTTCATCGTGGACTCGATCGGCTTTGTCGACCTGCTCCTGTTGGCGACCACGGGCGCGATTATGAAATGGGTGCTGCCGCCGGGCTCGGGCGGCGGGCAGGGGCATGGTTTTCGCGGAGGCCGAGGTCCTGGCCCCGGCGCCGGTCAAGCCCAGCAACTGCTCGGCCTGGGCCGGCATGATTGGGGGAACGTTCACTTCATCCTGGCGCTACTGCTCGTTCTTCTGATCCTGGTGCACATCGTCCTGCACTGGACCTGGATCAAGACTTGCGCCAAGTCGATCCTGTTTCCATGCCGCAAAGACCTCTGCGACCCCGCCGACAAGGCGGATGTGTAATAATGTAAGTAAATCCGTTGCTCTACCAGTTGAGATTTGGACGGGCAGAGCAGGCCGCATGCAGCCCCAGAATGCGTCGCTTTGCTCCGGCGGAGGCCCCCAGCGCGTGGGGACAAGGGAAATGGGAGCCGCCTGTGTGAGCGCAGTGTTTCGCGCGACTGTCCTACATACTGTCCTATTTCTGGAGTCACAAATCGTGTTGGAACCGTGTATGGGAAGTTACGTATTGAAGCATGTAATTCGTTGTGGAAAAGGGGGTTGCGTTCTAAGTGCTTGTTTTCTAAGATGTAACAGAGAGAGCGGGTTCGAATCCCGCCCTCTCCGGTCACTCTTGGTCTGGGTAGAGGAACTTGGGAATGCGGCGGATTTTGCCCTGGGCGTCGACGCAGGCCAGGACGCTGGCGCCTTCGGCCAAGAGTACGCCGGTCTCGGGCTGGGTGAGCCGGTACGTGTGCTCGACCTTGCCGGCCGTGACATTCGAGCAGGTGGTTTCCAGCGTCAGCGGCTGGTCGTAGAAAGCCGGCCGGCGGTACTTGATCCGCAACTCGACCACAACGAAGAAGATGCCGCCGGCCTCCAGGTCCCGGTAGGCGATGCCGTTGGCGCGGAGCAACTCGGTGCGTCCCATCTCAAACCAGACCGGGTAGACGCTGTGGTGGATCACGCCGCCCTTATCCGTCTCGGCGTACCGCGGCAGGACCGTGATCGCGTGACTCTGAATTGTCATCCGTTCGGGAAATTCCATAGCCAATCGCCCGGCAGGATACCAGATATCCAGCCATCTGCAAAGTCCCTCTGCTGTACAGGGGTATCAAAGGGATTCCAGTGCCGAAGTGGTATCGTCAGGCGTGCTTGCAGTGTGCCCGTAAGGGCATTGGTAGAAGAGCCTTACGGCGTCACTACGAGCAAGGCCTTCGTATTTAGCGTAGAGCCTCCCGTTAGCCGGGTGGCGCAGCCAAACTCGTTGGCAGTGTCCCATTTTGTTGAGTTTCAGGCGCCACGAGTTGTTGAGACGGGTGGCAGCGTCAAGGCCGAAGGCCTTGGCGATGGCCCTTTTCCCGATCGATTCGCGCCATCGCCAAGCCGCGCTTGACGCTGCCACCCGTCTCATGCCACGAGGATCTCAACAGGTTGGGACGAAGCCAACTCGTTTGACAGTGCTCGTTCGACGGGGCTTGCTCCATCGAGACCACACGGGCAAACGAGTTTGCCCGTGCCACCCATCCCGTGCCCAGGAGTCTGGCCCCAGGCCAGGCGAAACTGAGCGGGGCCCGAGGCGTGGCCACGCCGGGTGAAAAATTCGGCGAAAATTCTCTTTACGCGCGGGCCGGGATACGGTATATTCAAAAGCGGTGAGGTCATTGACAATACGTAGCAGGTTGAGCCCTCAAGCCCCTGCGTGTTATCTCGCTTTTCCTCTCCCTCCGCCGCGCAGGGGCTTCTTTATTGTCTCCAGTGACGCTCGATTTCTTCGAGCGTCTTGCCCTTGGTTTCCGGGACGAAAGCCCAGACAAAGACGAGCAGGACTGCGCAGAAAGCCCCATAGAGCCAGAACGGAAGTGCCCGGTGGAAGGTCGCCACGAGCCACGACCGATCGTCATTCATCATGGGAAAGGTCTGGGACACGACGTAGTTGGCGACCCACAGGCAAATCGTGGCAATCGCCATCGCCCGGCCGCGGATGCGCGTGGGAAAGATTTCCGAGAGGATCACCCAAGTCACCGGCCCGACGGACAGGGCAAAGCAGGCCATGTAGCCGAGGATGAAGAGCAGCATCCACAGGCCGGTCGTCCGGGCATAGGCGGCCAGGCCCATCGCCAGCAGGCACAGGCCCATGCCGGACGAGCCGATCATCATCAGGGGCTTGCGCCCGAGCCGGTCCACCGTCCAAATGGCAACGACGGTAAAGGATAGATTCACGACTCCGACGATGATATTTTGCAGCAGTGCCGCGTTGGTCCCGGAGCCCATCTTCTTGAAGATTTCCGTGCCGAAGTACAGGAACACGTTGATCCCGGTGATCTGCTGGAGCACGGCCAAGGCGATGCCGATGACCAGGACGATCTTCATTCCGGGCTGGAAGAGCTGCTTTAACGAGCCGGTCTCGTGGCAGAGCGTATCCTTGATTTGGGCCAGCTCGACCCGCGCAAGGCCAGGGCCGTTGACGCGGGTGAGGATGCCCAGCGCCTTGTCCTCGCGTCCCTGCTTCGTCAGCCAGCGCGGGCTCTCAGGCACGAGGAACAGCAAAGCCAGCAGCACGCAAGCCGGCAATGCCCCGGAGGCGAACATCCATCGCCAGCCGGTGTTCTGATTCCACAGCTCATCGCCCTGCAAAGCGATGAAGTAGTTCACGAAAAAGACGACCGAGATGCCCGACACGATGGCGAACTGGTTGATCGAGACCATGCGTCCGCGGATTCGGGCGGGGGTAATCTCCGCGATGTACAAGGGCGAGGAGATGGAAGCGGCCCCGATGCCCAGGCCCGCCAGGAGGCGAAAGAGAATGAACGTCGTGAGCGTCGTCGGCACGGCGGTCCCGATGGCGGAGACAAAGAACAGCACAGCGGAAAGGATCAGGACTCTCTTTCGTCCGAACCGGTCGCTGATCGCGCCCGCGCCGGCCGCACCGAGAGCACAGCCCAGCAGGGCACAACCCATGGCCCACCCTTCACGTACTTCATTCAGACTGAAGTAGGCCTTCAGCGGGCCGATCGCGCCGTTGATGACCCCGGTGTCGTAGCCGAACAGCAGGCCGCCCAACGCGGCTACGAGGGTGACCAGGAAGACATAAGTCATGCTGCCCGTCTCGCCGACCGCCAGCACGGAACCGCGATCCACGACCGGCATGTCCCCTGCGGCCGCCCCAGAATTCTGATTCATATCGTCATTCCTTGCAGTTTTCGATTGCGTGTTTCAGCGCCCAGTCGATGAACATGGCGTGATTGTCGTTTTTGTAGGAACCATCGACGTTCTTGCACCGGTCGCGTGTCGATTGCATCTGCGGCAGGACCGGCCGTGCCTTGGCCCCAAGCCCCTCCAGCGTGCGTGCGGCGTGCAACGCCACGGGCTCTCGCGGGTCCTGCAGGTCCTGGGCCAGGACATAGATCGCCTCATCGCACACGCCCAGCCGGCACAACGCGCCGGCCGCCGCCACCCGCACGTCGGGACTCGGGTCCTTCAGCGACAGCTTCAGGGCCTCCGTCGCCTCCGCCGCATCGCGCCCCAGCGACTCCAGGGCCGTCGCCGCCCAGTATCGCACGGCGCTGTCCCTGTCTTCGAGATACTCCATCAGGGCAGGCATCGCCTTCGGGCCCGCGCCCACCAGCTCCGCGGCGGCGAGGATTCGCAGTGCGGGGAACCGCGAAGCATCCTGGACCGCTTCATACGGCGTGGAGCCGACGGCGCGGATGTGCATCTCCGCCTCCGGCAGCAGGCCCGTGTCGTGCGTCTGGAGGATCCAGTCTCGCAGTTGCCTGCGCATCTGTTCGAGGGTTTCGCGGTGCCCCGCCGAGCCGGCGAGGTTGCGGACCTCCAGCGGGTCGAGCAGCACATCGTACAACTCCTCCATCGGCCTGGTCGGCTCCCAGAACGGCTTCTCGATGCCTGCCATGCCGCCGGCGGCGTACACACGTCGCAGCTCCTGCATGATCTCTGCCTGGTCGCAGTAATCGGTCGGCTGGGCGTACGACAGGTGCGGCATGAAGTTGCGGATGTACTTATACCGCTTGTCACGGATGCATCGCGCCATCTCGTAGGCTTCATCGACACGGCTGGAGCCGGCGTAGATGCAGTCCCGCGGCGGGGCCGGGTTGTCGCCCAGGAAGGGTTTGCCCTGCATGTGCGGCGGAATGGCCGTGCCCGTCAGGGCCAGCACGGTCGGGGCGAAATCGACGAAGCTGACGAGCCGATCGGTCCGGCCGCCCGGCGCCAACGGCGAGAGTCTCTGCTGTGGCGGGGGGACCCGCACGATCAGCGGGACCCGCAGGCCGGAGTCGTACAGCGTCCTCTTGAATCGTGGCAGGCCCAGCCCGTGATCGGCGAAGAAGAATACGATCGTATTCTCGGCCACCGCATCATGTTCGAGCTGGGCGAGCAGCTCACCCACCTGCTTGTCCATGATCGTGATCAGGTCGTAGTAGCGGGCCCAGATCTGGCGCACCAGCGGCGTTTCCGGATAGAACGGCGGGATGGGCACCTTGTTCGGGTCGTGACGCTCCCCGGACGCCAGCTTCGACCCGTACTTCTTAAGGAACTCCTCCTCGGAGCCGTTGATCTGGCCCTGGTGCGTGCACATGATGTTGAAGACGCTGAAGAACGGCTGTCCCGGTCCGCGCTTGCGCCAGTGGGCGTTGGGGCCCGACTCGTCCCAGATCGTCGGGTCTTTGAAGTTGTAATCTTCCTTGAAATTGTTCGAGCAGTAGTAGCCGGCGATCCGCAGCAGCTTCGGGAACGGCTCGACCTGCCTGGGAATCCTGACCTCGGAGCGCAGGTGCTGCGTGCCGAGGCTCGTGGCGTACATCCCCGTGATCAGGCACGAGCGGGCCGGCGAACAGACCGGGGCCGTGGAGTACGCGTTCGTGTAGAGCACTCCCCGGGCGGCGAGACGATCCAGGTTCGGCGTCGTGGCGTACGGATCGCCGTAGCAGCCGAGGTACGGACTGGTGTCCTCGCAGGTGATCCAGAGAATGTTCGGCCGAAGCGGCGGGGGCGGAACTCGTGCTTCTGTTTCTGTCATCATGGCGGGCGAGGGCGTGATCGGCTCGGTGCACCCGGACAACGCCGCACCCGTAACACAAAGTCCCGCGGCCTTCAAAAGGTCGCGGCGTGTGCGAACTCGAGAATCCATTCTTGCTTCTCCATGCTTCATTTCGCAGCGGCGACTTTCGCGTCGCGCACGCTGCGAACGGGCTCCTGGTCACCAGAAATCAACTCGGCCATCAGTATATACTCGCCCGGCTCCGAGGGAACAGGCTGTTTGAAGGACAATGTCTCGCTGCCCAGCGCGGGGATCGTGCACGGCAGGTCCTGTGCGGCAATCGCATCATCGTTTCTGAGCAGGCGCAGCCGGACCTTGCCCTGCCAATCCCTGTACAGATCGTTGATGGCGATGACCTTGAACTCGTGCTCTGCTCCGGCGGGCAGATCGTCGCCCCAGTAGTCGAGCATCAGGCCGACCGGCGAAAACGCGTCGCGAACGTACTTCTCAAAGTTCGGCTCGAAGATGAGCTTCTCCACGTCGATGAAGTGGTCGCTCGTGGCGCCGCCCTCGGGTCGGGGCTTGTCGCCGGGGCGCGAGTAGCCCAGTCCACAGAAGTGCAGCACGCCGGCGCACTGCCGGTGCGCGCGCCAGAACTCGGTCTTGGCGGCGAGATATTTCGCGTAGAGCACGCGGCGCTGCTCCGCGGTCGAGTTGGGCCCGAGCAGTTTTTCGTACACCGGGCCGGTCAGACACGTCGTCGTGCCGTCGCGGTTGAGCCACAGCCAGGCGTACTCGTTGATGATGATGGGGACCTTGAGCTTTTGCTGGGCCTTTTGCAGGGAGGGAACGCCCGAGACGCCGGCAATATCCTTCAAGCTCTTGAATTTCGCGTTACCCCAGGAGGCGTTGAAGAGCCCGCTCATCAGGTAGGGGTGTGCCTCGACGCAATCGTCGATGGTTTGCGGCTCGGCCCAGCCGTTATCCCACGGCCGGTTCGACAGGTCCAGGTGCCGCACCGCCTGCAGCGCTTTGCCGGTCTCGGCCGTGTGGCTCTCGTTCTGCGCGTCCCAGATCGCCACGCACGGATGGTTCCACCGCTCGCGCATCCATTCCGTGTACTCGGGGATGATCTTCTCGGCTGTCGGATTCTCCGGCGCCTTGTCCAGCAGCCAGATCGGGAACTCGTCCTGAATCAGGAAGCCCACCTCGTCGGCGATGTCGTACCACATCTCCGGTGGGAAGCCGATGCAGTACCGCATCGAGTTCCAGTGCATGGTCTTGAACTTCTCGTGGAGCCGGCGGACCCACTCCGCCCGCCAGGGTTTGTCGCCCCGCTGGGCATCTTCGAAGAAGCGGTAGGCGCAGACGTTCGTGCCCCGCATGAAGTAGGGCTTGCCGTTAAGGACCGCCCGGCCGGTGGTGTGATCGAACCGGAACGAGCGCATGCCGAAGCGGGTCTCCGCCATGTCACCGCCCGTGCTAAGTCGCAGCTTGTAGAGGAAGGGGTCTTCCGGGCTCCACAGCCGGCACGATTGCAGGGGGACGACGATATCCAGCTTAGTCACGGCCCCGGCACCCACAGGCACGTCCGACTGCGTCACGCGTCCGACGACAGAATTGCCGCCCGCCTCGCGGACCTCGCATGTCACCGCCGCGGCCGATGCGGCGGAAGATTGCAGTTCCGCGATAATCCGCACTTTCTTGCCGTCGATGTCCGGCACGGCTTGGATGTTCGCGACATGCGGCTCGCCGGAAAGGATCAGCTCGACGGAGTCGTAGATGCCGGGGATGTAGAGGTACTTCTCGAAGTCCCAGCCGCTCGGCACGTCCGTCGGGCGCGACTCGCGGTCGGCGCCGACACGGACGACCAGCTCGTTGGGCTGCCCCGCTCCCTTGAGTTGCCCCTTGACGTCCATCAGGGCGGGGGTGAAGCACGGCAGGTGCTCGCCGACGACCTGACCGTTGAGCCAGACCTTCGTGCCGTACCGCGCCTTGTGAATCTTCAGGACGGCCACCGCGGGAATAGTCCCCTCGACCGTGAAGGTGCGCCGATACCAGAAGGCCTGTCGTCTGTCGCTCTTTTTGCCGACCTCGGCAAAGGCCGGTTTCGCCATGTCAATCAGGCCCGGCACGGGAACCGTGCGGTCGAATTGCTTCGGAATCGAGTCCATTGTCCCCTCCGCCGCCTGCCACGTCCCGTCCAGGCTGATGATTCGCCGGGCGCTCGCTTCAGGTATGGCCGCCGCCCTGTGATCCGCCAACAAGACCAGGCAAGCAGCGAAAAGCAGGAGCGTGCACATCCTGCTTGAGAACTTCGCATGCGAAGGGTGGCAGCGGAATGCGCTCGTGTCGAAGGCGTCTCGCCTTCGGATCGCGGGCGGGACGCCCGCGACACAACCATCGGCAAGCTCTCGCTTGCCGATGCCACCCGGAACTGCACCCTTTGCCACCGAGGCTCTGGTTCCACTTGCCGGTACGGACTGTCTCCGAGGGAAGGGATTCTTGCGTTTCATGCCGTGTCTCCTGTATCGAGCAGACTACACCTTGCGACCCAGAGCTCTGAACATCGCCAGCAGGTTCTCGGTGGGCGTGTTGCACTGGATATTGTGAATCGTATTAAACACGAATCCATTCTCGCTGCCGAAGATCTTCACTCGCTCGGCGACCTGGGCCTGGACCTCGTCGGGGGTCCCGAAGGGCAGGGCCTGTTGCGTGTCGGCGCCGCCTCCCCAGAAGACGATGCGATCGCCGAACGTCTCGACCAGGTGCCGCGGGTCCATCCCGCGGGCGGAGGTCTGGACCGGGTTGAGTACGTCGAAACCGGCCGCGATGAAGCCCTCGATCAGCGGCTCGCACCCGCCGCAGCAGTGCTTCATCGCCTTCCACTTCGTATGCGCGTGGACCCAGTCGTTCACCTTCTTGCTGTAGGGCAGGTACAGCTCGCGGTAGGTATCGGGCGAGCAGAACAGGCTGTTCTGCGAGGCCAGGTCCGTCCCGTCCATGAAGACGACGTGGACCTTGTCGCCGACGGCCTGGTGGATTCGCGTGAGGTTCTCGATGGCGATCTCCGCCTGCCGGGCGAATACCTCCCGGATGTAGCCCTGTCGCAGGACCGTGCTGATGTACCACTCCTCGATGTCGCGGATGCCTTTAGGATCCTTCATCCAGGGCCCCGGGACCAGGGCGATGTCGCCGAACGCCGTGCCCGGGAAGCCCGCCGCGATGGCCAGGTCGGTGTTGTTGTACAGGTCGTCGGCCACCCGCTCGTAGTGCCGCAGGGCCTCCTCGCTGATTGGCCCGAATTCTTCGAGATTATCGGCCGGATTGAGCTTGGCGTCGTCGATCGGCCTCTGGCGAATGATCGAATCGAAGTAGAAACCGCCCCTGGGCATCCGGGCGGATGGCTTGGCCGACCGGTCGCCCTCCGGGTACATGAGGATGTCCCCGTTGGCCTCGGGGGTCGTGTTGAACTTGGCCGGGACAAGGACATCGGTGCCGTCGAACGTCCGCCAGGGCTTCCAGCCGGTGTTCTCGTAGCCGAACATATTGTTGAGGTTCGGCAGGTTGACGACATCAATGCCGAGCGCCTGGCGGAGATCCGGCGCGACCTCGCCAAGCATCTGGTACGGCTCGACCACCTTGACCCTCGTGCCCGGCTTATCGAGTCCCAGCGCCAGCCACAATTTCGCCACCACGCTGACGTGCGCGCCGGAACAGTTCGTGCCGCCCATGTCGACGGGGACGCGGTCCGTCGGCTGGTGATTCAGCGCCCGCACCACCCGCTCGCGGCCGGTCAGGGAACGTCGAGAGGTCTTCTTCGCCATAGCCTGCTCCTCAGCACCTGCAACCATATGTCACGACGCGGGGTGCCACGTCTACGCTCGCGCAGACATGCCACTTCTCGAACGTAAACATGCATGCGAATCGCAAGCTTCGCACCCAGGGTCGGCGTACATATTTCACCATCACAATAAGCGGCCGGGGACGCCTTGCGTCCCGTTCGTTCACCTTGGCCCAACCTGTTCTACACGGGTCCAAACGACACCAAAATTGTAACCCGCCACCACCAAACGGGAAGCCCTATTTTCGCCCGACGCGGCGATTTCCCCGGTCCGTTTCCACGCGTCAAACGCTTTCTGAGCCTGTCTCTGCAAAGTGTCGCCCCGCACGATGTGCAAGACTCGCACATTTTCGCAAAGAATCCACATGCGCCCCCAGCCGAGGGCCTGCCCTTATTTTAATCTTTAGCGGATTCCATGCACTGTCCAATAGAGGGTCAGCCCTTAAAATAACAATTAGTGCAATTCGCATTTGCGCTTGTGGGCGGGGATTGGCGGGGGGTAGGATGTGCCTATGGCCAGACCGCAGCGAATCGAATATGAAGGGGCATTGTATCACGTGACAGCTCGGGGCAACGAGCAGCGGGCCATCTTCCTGGACGATGCCGACAGGGAGCGGTTTGTTCGTGTGCTGGGGGAGAGCGTCGAGCATTTCGAGGTTCGGCTGTATCTATTCTGCCTGATGACGAACCATTTCCATCTGGTTGTGGAGACGCCGCGCGCCAACCTCAGTCGGTTCATGCACCGGTTGCAGACGGCCTATACCGTTTATTTCAACCACCGCCACCATCGCCACGGCCACCTCGTGCAGGGCCGCTACGGGGCTTCGCTGGTCGAGCGGGACGCCTACCTGCTGCGGCTCAGCCGTTACGTCCACCTGAACCCGGTATTCACGAAGGCTCTGCGGAGCCGTTCCGTCAGCGAGCGGATCTCGCTGTTGCGGCAGTATCGCTGGAGCAGCTACCGCAGCTACATCGGCAAGGACCGCCGCCTTGCGTTCGTCGACTACACGCCGATCCTGGCGACAATCCACGCGGGCCGCTCGGGACAGAACGGAGCCTACCGCCGTTTTGTGGAGGCGGGAATCTCGCGGATCGACGCGCCCTTTATCGAGGAGGTGAAGGCCTCCATGCTCGGTATCGGCTCGGAGGATTTCCGTGCCAGGGTCCGCACGATGTATGAGGACCTGCTCAAGGGTAAAAGCAGGAGTGAGGATGTCTCGTTTCGCCGGACGGCCACGCGCGTGCCGATCGAGCGGATTCTGGGCGTTGTGGGCGAGGGGCTCGGCGTCGAGCGTGCGTCGCTGCTTCGCCGGCAGAGGGGCTCGATGGACCGAGCGGTGGCGTCGAGAATGTTGTGTGACTGTGGTGGCCTGACGCAACGGCAGGTGGCGGATGTGCTGGGACTTCGTAGCGGGGCGGCGGTCAGTGTCCAGTTGCACAGGCTCGCAGAAGAGTTGAAGAGAGATCCCCGTCTGCAAAAGCGAGTGATCGCCATCGCCACCGAACTGAAGGCCTCCTGCCGCTAATTGTTAATTTAAGGGCTGACCCTCTTCGTTCCCTCTTCGTTCCTCTGAATAAGTTTCCTTTACTATTGATTGATCAATGCCTTTTTGCTATGATAATGTCTGTGCTCTTCTCATTACCGGGAGTGTATCAGTCATGGGCAAGAAGGCCAAGGGATTCCTTGTTGCGACGCCATGCTGAATTGTGACTGTATGTGGGGTGCGAAATGAGCAGAGCGATGAGACAATGTGTTTTGCTGTGGCTTCTGTTATCGAACGTGACCCTTGCCGGAACGTGGCGTGTCCCCCTGAACTATCCAACCATTCAGATGGCGATTGATGCTTCTGCTCGCGGCGATATTGTCCTTGTTGCGCCGGGTGTCTATACGGGTGACGGCAACCGTGATATCGATTTCAAAGGCAAGGCCATCACGGTCAGAAGCGAAGCGGGCCCACGGACATGCATTATCAATTGCCAAGGATCGCCACAAGAGAATCACCGGGGTTTCTATTTCCACAGTAACGAAGGGGTAGATTCGGTTTTGGAGGGCTTTATGGTGACTGGGGGTTATCGTGATGATTATCACGCCGCAGCAATTGAGTGTTCCTTCTCAGGTCCTCGCATCGTTAACTGTATAATCGGCGCGAATACTGGATCGGTGAATGGCCTCTATAGCGGACTGATGATTGGCCTGTGGAACTCGGATGCTGTTATCTCGAATTGTCTGATCTGTGGGAATCGGGGTAATGCCATTGATTGTGGAGGCCATGGCTATACTGAAGAGTACCCGCGTCTTAGCAACTGCACCATTGTTGGCAATCAAGGGCTAGCTGTGTACTCGAATGGTGGCGGACGTAAGGAGAAAATATGCCTGACGAATTGTATTGTTGCGAATAACAGACCGCGCCACTTCAGCATAGGCACCCAAGTGTACATTGGTGGCTGTACGATGCAGCCCGGGTGTATAGAGATTGGAATCAGAAACTGCTGCATTGAAGACGATCCTAATGCCATCTTTGTGGAATACTGGTCGAATCCGCTGCAGCCTCCGGTGGGTAGTGTTGTCGTGAGGGCTAACCCGCAGTTCGCCAAATTGGGCTATTGGGATCCGAACGGGACGCCAGCGAACCCGTACGATGACTTCTGGGTAGATGGAGATTATCACCTCAAGAGTCAGGCAGGCAGGTACGATCCTGCAAGTAAGAGCTGGGTAAAGGATGATGTAACAAGCCCCTGCATCGACGCTGGCGATCCGAATAGCCCTATCGGCGACGAGCCATTCCCAAACGGCGGGCGGATCAACATGGGTGCTTATGGCGGCACGGCCGAGGCGAGCAAGAGCTATTTCGGTGAACCGATTTGCGAAACGATCATTGCTGGCGACATCAACGGCGACTGCAGAGTGGATTTCAAGGATCTGACGCTGATGGCTATGAATTGGCTTGGAGGCGCCTCGCACGGTTCCGGTGAAGGCCCCGGCGATCGGAACGGCCCTTCACCGGGAAAGGGACGCTGAAGAGCGCAACTGGCTCGGCAGGGCCATGCATCGCACGACCGTAGTCACGGCTACATCAGCGTCAGGCGAATTCTGGAGATGCCTTAGGTATTTCGCTTGCTGGTTGCGTGTGGCGCTGGCAGACATCCTTTTTGAAGATGCCCCATGGTGAGATTGGCTTACATCCTGGGCGGTTGTGCGATCCTAGCGGCCTGTGGTGTGTTTGGGCTTTTGCTGACTGACCGGGACCAGCATAATGCCAGGCTTGAGGGGTTTCTCAATGGGCCCGGCGCTGTCGAACGGTTCAGAGCACAGGGCGGTGAGGCTGGAGCACGGTCAGGGGAGGAGCCGCCGCTTGTTGTGCAGGCGAAGGCGCTTGCTTTGCTCCTGAATCCGGCGAAGAGCCCCGACCGCCCGTTGGCAGCGGTCGTGGCGGAGAGACTATCGCCAAGCGCGCCGGCGGTTCGGCCTGTGGCTCCTTCGGTACGGTTCAAGCTGTGCGGGACGAGCTAATATCCGAATGAGCCCCGGAGGTCCATGGCGCTGATTTGCGACATTGGGGCCGCTGAGGGCGGCGAGCGATGGGTGAAGGAAGGGGCCCAGGTGGGCCATTTCGTGATTCACGAGATCCGCCGGGGCGTGATTGTCTATCGCGACGCCGAGCGGTCGCGAGAGATGGGCGTTGAGCAGGGGGCCAGTACGCCGGGCATCGTTCGAGATGCGCGATCCGGCTCCCGCTAGGTCAGTACGGCTTTGGATGACGTGGGGATTGGGTTGCCGACGGGAGTTGATCGGGCGGGCCCGCAGGGACATCAGGGCTCTCGCAAGATCAGTACGGGTGTGGATGATGTGGAGAATGGGCGGAAGGGCTGTTTTTGCGGCTAAAATGGCAAAATCCGGCAGGAAGCTTGACAGGGCCTCAGCGCGAGGCTATAATTAAGTGCATGGTGGGGCGGGCTTTGCGCCGTCCCGTGGTCAGGTTGGGCCCGTTCGTTGCTCAAAAACGCGACAATCCGATATCGGTTGAAAAAGGGGAAATGATGAAGAGCGTGACGGCTGCAAAAGATGGGAAAGGGCGTCGCGGCAGGTGGAGTTTGCGCCTTTTGACGGTGGGGGTGGCGTTCGTCCTGGGTCTGGTTCTGAGCGGCTGCAACTGGCAGCAGCCGGGCGAGACCTCCAAGGAGGTCAGCCGCGGGCACGCCCGGACGTTGCGGCTGAACACGCAGCAGATGACGGCGGATATTGACAGCGTTCTATTGTTGGACAAGCCCAGCACACTGACCGATAAGAGAATCCCGTAGCCGCCGGAGCGGTTCCACGCGACCGGCCCACGGAAGGGTTGCTGCAAGGTGGATGCACTGTTCGATTATGTTGACCGCGTGGCCGGGTATCCGTTGTGGGCAGTCGCCGTCGAGTTGCTCCTGATCGGGCTGGTGGTCTGGTGGGTCGTAGATTTCCTCGAGGGCACGCGCGGCGAGCGGCTGTTTCGCGGCGTCATCTTCCTGCTCGTAGCCGGCGTGCTCATCCTCAACGTCGTCGTCGAGCGCCTTCCTTTCGAGCGTCTTCAGTACCTCTACAAGGGGTTCGTCATCGCCGTGCTGATCGTGGCGGTCGCCGCCTTCCAGCCTGAAATCCGGCGAGTCCTTATCCAGATTGGCCAGCCCCGGATCTGGGCGGGCTCGTCGCACCAGCTCTCCCGGACGGTGGAAGAGCTGATCTCCGCCGTGACGCAGCTTTCCGCCGCCCGCATCGGTGCGATCATCGTGCTGGAGCGGGAAGTCGCGCTCGGGGAGTTCATCGAGACGGGCTCTCGCCTCGACGCGAGGGTGACGGCGGACCTGCTGAAAAGCATTTTCTATCCGGGCACGGCCCTGCACGACATGGCCGTGGTGATTCGCGGCGACCGGATCGTCGCCGCCCGCGTCCAGTTGCCCCTGGCGGAGGCCGGCTGCGCCGACGGCATCGAGCTCGGCTCGCGACACCGGGCCGCCATCGGGATCACCGCCGGGTCCGATGCCCTGTGCCTGGTCGTCAGCGAGGAGACGGGCGCGATCTCCCTGGCCCGCGACGGGGTGCTGACTCGCAACGTGACCGCGTCGCAGATTCGCGCCCGCCTGGCTGGCACGGCAGAGGAGCGCGTGCCGCTCGTAGCGCGGCTGCTCAAACGCCATGCATGATGTGAAGCTTTGATACGACGATGAGCAAGCAGTTCAACCTCGGAAAAATTTCCGTGACGGTGTTCCTGACGGCCCTGATCTGGGTGTGGGCGGACCTGGCCCAGGATGAGCGGCTGGACCTGACCCGCATCGTTTCGATCTCCGTGGCCCGATCCGCCGATCCGAACCTCTGGATTGCCCTGGAGACGCAGGGCTCGGCGCTGCGATCCTCGCTGGTCATGGAGCGCGTGGAGCTCAAAGGCCCCGCCTCGCGGGTCACCGAAGTGGAGCGCCGCAACAACAAGGGCAAGCTCGACCTCAACCTCTTCCTGGTCGGCGAGGAGCTGGGGCTGACCGAGACGACAGTCCGCACGATCGACACGCTGGCATTCCTCAAGCAATGCAATGAGATCCGGCAGTTGGGCCTGACGGTCGAGGCCTGCGAGCCGAAGGTGTTCACTGTTCACGTCCGCCGCCTGGAGAGAGCCGATGTGGCGGTGGAATGCGTCGATGAGAAGGGCAGCCCGATCGTGGCCGAGGTGCTCGAGCCGTCGCGCGTCAGCGTGCCGGTGCCGCCGGGCGAGGTGCTCGTGGCACGCGTCCGGCTGTCCGCGGAGGAGCAGAGGCAGGCACGACAATCGCCTGTTGAGAAGAAACCCTACGTGGAGCTGGCCGACGGCCAGCGCAGAGATGCCGCCGAGACGGTCAAGATCAAGCTGCCTCCCACCGACGACGTTCTCCAGGCCTACCCGGTCGCGGCGACCCTCGGATTCTGTATGAGCCAGAACCTTGAGGGCAAGTACGGCGTCGAGCTGCGGGAAGACCCGACGGTCAATCCCCTGATGGTCGAGGCGACCCCGTCGGCCTACCAGGAGTACGACAAGAGCCTCTTCCACATGATCCTGTACATCGAGGATTCAGACAAGCTCAGCACGGATTATATATCGAGGAACGCTGTCCCGAATTTTCCGGAGGAGTACGTGCGTCGTGGGGAGATCAAGCTGGACCAGGCGGCTCCCCGGGTGCAGTTCCGCCTCGTCCCCCTCCCGGCTGAGAAACCCACCACCCCCACGGAGCCCCCGCAAAAGTAGGGCCGGTCTATTCCTTCGGCTCGTCGCGGGAGGTTTTGGGGCGGGCCAGGAGGCGGATGGGGACTTCGGCGATGGGGAGCAGGTCGCGGAGGCGGCCGACGACGAAGCGGCGGTAATTCTCATCGAACAGGCCGGGGTCGTTCACGAACATCATGATCGTCACCGGGTTGGCGGCGACCTGCGTCACGTAGTAGATCTTCGGCCATTTCGAGCCTCTCTTGCCGGGCACCGCGCGCTCGTTGCGGATGATCTCGAAGGCCTTGTTGAGCCGGCCGGTCGTGATCCATGTGGTCGCCTGCTTGAACAGCTCGGCCGACAGGTCCAGCACGCTCTGCACGTTGCGGCTCTCGGTGGCCGTCGTGAAGGCGATCGGGGCGTACTTCAGCACGGGCAGTGTCTTCGTCAGGTAATCCTCGTAGTCGCCCGTGGCGGCGGCAGCCTTGGCCAGGTCCCACTTGTTGACCACGAGAATGCAGGCCTTGTGCTCCTCGGCGATCAGGTGGGACAGCTTCTTATCGACCTCGGAGACGGGCTCGGTGGCATCGATCAGGAGCCAGACGATATCGGCCCGGCTGATCGAGCGGAGGGACCGCACGTAGCTGTAGAACTCGATGTCGCTGCTCATCTTGCCGCGTTTGCGGACACCGGCGGTGTCGATGACGACGAGGGTCTTGCCGTCCTTCTCGATCCGCACATCGATGGCGTCGCGCGTGGTGCCCGGGACCTCGCTGACGATCACCCGTTCGCTGCCGGCGATGGCGTTGACCATGCTGCTCTTGCCGACGTTGCGCTTGCCGACGATGGCGATCTTCATGATCGGCTCGGGCGGGGCCCCCGTCTGCTCCAGCGGCCCGAGCCGCTCATAGATCAGGTCGAGCAGGACGGTCTTGTTGACGCTGTTCTGGGCGGAGACGCAGAGGAACTCCCCGAATCCAAGCTTCTGAAACTCGCCGGCGGCGGGAAACATCCTGCTGGTGTCGGCCTTGTTCGCCACGCCGAGGACGTCGAGCTCGTGCTTGCGGAGCATCTCGGCGATTTTCTGGTCCAGCGGCGTGATTCCCTCGCGGATATCAACGACGAAGAGCACGAGGTCGGCCGCTTCGATGGCCGTGAGAATCTGCCGTTCGATGTGGTCGCTGAGGTGGTCGGAATCGACGACGCCATAGCCGCCGGTATCGACGAGCTCGATGTAATGCTCATCCCGGCTGATGATCGTGCTGACGCGGTCGCGCGTCACGCCGGCCGTCGGCTCGACGATACTGATCAAGTGCCCGGCCAGCGCGTTGAGCAGACTGCTCTTGCCCACGTTCGGCCGACCCACAATAGCAACCACCGGCAATCCCATCGATCCTTATCCTAACCAAGCCGTTTCCCGGCCTCTCTGAAGTCGATAAATGTATCCATCCGCAGCATCTCGGCTGCCGCCAGATTATACTCGAATCGTGGCACATTGGGAAGCCGCACTTCCGCACGCCGAGCATACGGAGACCAGAAGAGTCTGGACAGATGATAGGTGGGCCGGTCTAATGGGAGAGTAGCGCTATTAGGAATGCAGGTATGAGGCTCCACAGAGTGAACGTCGTGGAAAACCGGCCTGCTGAGTGGCGCCGAGTATTTGCCGTGTTGTGTGCGTCGGCTGATTCTTTCGGATCAGTGGACGCTTTCCCTTTGTCCGCTGCGAATTGAGCGGAGAGCAGAATACATGGGAGTAAACTGCGATAAGCCACAACGATGGAAGCGCGACATCGCCCTTTCGGTGGACCTGTACAATGACTGGTTCCTGAATTTTGCCCCGACCACGTATCGGGAGGAACGGGTGAGGGCGACCGCGGACGTCGAAGCCATGCTCGATCGAACGAGTCACCTTCGGAGACTTTCATTCCAAGAGCTGAGCGAGCACCCTTCGATTCTCTTCGGTCTTCGCATGTGCACTGCTCCCCCGATTGCGAGAGACCGGTTAGTTGGGCTGGCTGGCGTCCCGAGAGCACTCGTAGATACGATGGAGAAGGATGACTGTCTGCCGCCGCAGATGAGCAAGATTGCCTTGGAGAAAGCCATACAGAAGATCGTCGCCATGATCGCGCGACTTGTTGACGTTGACATCTTCACCTGGCTTGCGGAGGGTCGCGATCCTACGCAACAGGAGGTATACAGGGCTGCGACAATTGTGGCGGACCGGCTCTGCGGGGCCAATGCCAATCCCATAATTCGCAATGCCCAGGAGCGCAGACAGTTAGGCAGAATAAAGGATTGGCTTGAGGCTCGTCGCTACAAAGATATGACCGGCAGGACGGATCTGAAGGACATGTCGTCAGGGACGTTTGCCTTTCGGTTGAATGTGCCGGGGCTCAGAGAAGATGAGAACAGGGTCAACATCCCGGTCGATGCTGTGGTAATGCCTCGTAAGGCCGAGCCGGGCCAGCTACCTATTATGATTGAGGCGAAATCCGCCGGAGACTTCACAAATACGAATAAGCGAAGAAAAGAAGAGGCGGCGAAAATCGGTCAACTCAAAAGGATGCATGGAGACGCCGTCCGGTACGTGCTGTTCCTCTGCGGCTATTTCGACAGCGGCTATCTTGGCTACGAGGCTGCGGAGGGAATCGACTGGGTGTGGGAGCATCGAATGGGTGACCTAAAGGAATTCGGATTATAGAGTATGATCGTGGTTGACCAGCGGGAAAAAGCGCGTCAGGAATTGCAGGAACGACTGAGTGAGGCAAAGGACCAAGCTTCAAGGAATAAGCTTGGGCAATTCGCGACACCTGCGAATCTGGCCTCCGGCATTGTCCGATATGCGCTCTCCCTGCTCGGACCAGAGCAGAAGATACGTTTTCTTGAACCTGGCTTTGGGACTGGCGCTTTCTATTCAGCTTTGTTACTTGGTATACCGGCATCACGCATCGAGGTCGCCACGGGTTATGAGATCGACGCCCATTACATCGAGCCGATTGCCCAACTCTGGGACGGCACAGGACTGCGACTGCATCATGCTGATTTTACAGAAGCTGAGCCCCCGGATTCAGAGGCTGACAAATACAGTCTTGTGGTGTGTAATCCGCCCTACGTACGCCACCATCATCTGGACAGCTTACAGAAGCAGGAGCTTCAAGCCGTTGTATCGCAAAGGCTCAAGTTTCGAATGAATGGCCTGAGCGGTCTATACGCCTACTTCATGGTTCTCTCGCAGGCGTGGATGTCGAAAGGAGGCATTGGGGCGTGGCTGGTTCCCAGCGAATTCATGGACGTCAATTACGGGCGCAAGGTCAAAGAGTTCCTTGTGAGCAGAGTGACGCTCAATCGTATCTATCGCTTCGATCCGAACGAAGTTCAGTTTGAAGATGCACTGGTATCGTCGGCGGTCGTGTTCTTTACAAACGCGTTGCCCTCGGATAACCACCAGGTGGAAGTCTCCTTCGGAGGAACGCTGGATAAGCCAAAGGTTTCAACCTGTGTCAGTCTGGATCAGTTGCGCAAAACGTCCAAGTGGACTCATCTGGCTCAACCTCCGGTCGAGAGCGATCATGACGATAGCCCAGGCACCTTGGGCGACCTATTCGTCGTGAAACGAGGGTTAGCGACTGGATGCAACTCGTTTTTCGTTCTCACCCCGGAACAGGTGCAGGAGCACAGCCTGCCCGCTGAATTTCTTCAGCCGATTCTCCCGAGCCCGAGAGAACTTGAGAGCAACGAGATCCTGGCGGATGAGGACGGGGAGCCGCGAATCTCGAAACGACGTTATCTGCTGCATTGCGATCTGCCCGAGGAAGAAATTCAGGCGGAGTATCGTTCACTTTGGCGGTACCTTGAGGATGGCATGAAGAGGGGCATTCATGAGCGATACTTGTGCCGTCATCGAGGACCGTGGTACAGTCAGGAGGACCGTCCGCCCGCATCGTTGCTCTGCACCTATATGGGCAGACCCACGACTAGGAGTGACTCACCGTTCCGGTTCATTCTGAATCATTCCCAGGCGACTGCCGCGAACGTCTACCTGATGCTATACCCGAAGCCAAAGCTGGTGACACTGTTGAGGAACGCGCCTGAACTTTGGAGGGGGATGTGGGAGGCCCTCTCCTCGGTCACTTCAGAGAGTCTCATCGGCCACGGGCGTACCTACGGCGGTGGTCTTTACAAGCTCGAGCCCAAGGAATTGGCCGACATTTCAGCCGATCCAATTCTCAAGGTGCTTCCCCGTGGGACAGAGATGAAACTCCACCATCAACTCCCTCTCTTCGCCACGTAATGAAACCACAGACCTGTCTGTAAGTTGCTTGGATTCCTGTTGACGCGGGCGGAGCAAGGGTGTATCGGTTTGTGCCGGATGTATAGACAGAAGGAGGACATCAGATGGTAGATGGTCGTCGCGAGTTTTTGAAGAGTGCTGCTGTTGGTTTGATGGGGTTGGCGGGGGCGGGGATGGGCGGCAAGGCACTGGGGCAGACTCGAGCTGCTCAGGCGAAGGCGCAGACGGCGATTCCACGGTGGCGCGGGTTCAATCTGCTCGATATGTTCACGATGCACAGCCGGGGGGACTTTGCCGAGGATGACTTCAAGTGGATTCGGGACTTTGGGTTCAACTTCGTGCGGTTCCCGACGTGCTACCGGCTCTGGATCGAGGGCGGCGATGATTACAAGATCAACGAGGCCATGCTGGCGAAGCTGGATCGGGGGATTGAGCTGGCGGGTAAGTCGGGCCTGCACGTGAGCCTGAATTTCCATCGCGGGCCGGGATACTCGGTCAACGCGGAGTTCAAGGAGCCGCACAGCCTCTGGAAGGACAAGGAGGCCCTCGACGCCTTCTGCTTCCACTGGCAGTTGATGGCCAAGCGGTACAAGGGCATCGGGCGCGACAAGCTGAGCTTCGATCTGATCAACGAGCCGCCATCGCCGGACGGGCAGATGAGCCGGGCCGATCACGAGCGGGTCGTCCGCACGACGGTCGCGGCGATTCGCCAGATCAACCCTGACCGGCTCATCACGGCCGACGGCCTGAGTTGGGGCAACGACCCGATGCCGGAGTTGGCCGACCTCGGCATCGCCCAGAGCACGCGGGCCTATCAGCCGATGTTCATCAGTCACTACGGGGCTTCGTGGGTCGATAGCGCCAACTACCCGCAGCCTGCCTGGCCCGGCAACGGCTGGGACCGCAAGCGCCTGGAGGAGCATTACGCCAAGTGGGCGGACCTGGCCCGCAAGGGTGTCGGCGTGCACTGCGGCGAGGGCGGGGCATTCAACAAAACGCCGCATCCCGTGGTGCTCGCCTGGCTGCGGGATGTGCTGGACATCCTCACCGGCTACGGCATCGGGCTGGCCCTGTGGAACTTCCGCGGTCCGTTCGGCATCATCGATTCCGGCCGGACCGACGTGCAGTACGAGGACTTCCACGGCCGAAAGCTCGACCGAAAGCTGCTGAGCCTGCTGCAGGAATTCGCATAAGGCCGGTTCGCAGAAAGGGCCGGAAGGACCACAGAGACCTAAGGGACCGACTCCGCGGCGCCTTGCTCGGATTTCGGATGCTCCGGGTCGCTATCGTATTGGAAGACGTCCTCGACCGAGGTGCTGAAGGCTCGGGCGATGCGGAAGGCCAGGGGCAGCGAGGGGGCGTACTTGCCGGCCTCGATGGCGATGATCGTCTGGCGCGTCACGCCCGCCTTGTCGGCCAATTCCTGCTGCGTCATTTCGCCGTGCTCGAAGCGCAGTCGGCGAATCCGGTTGCTCAGGTTGTTATCGCCCATTTTCGCCCTCGAGTTTGCACCGGATCAGGACGAAGTCGGGACCTCTCGCATTCCTCTTGGCCGGAAAGGCGAAACACAGGCCCGCGAAGGCGATGCAGGCCGTGCCGACGGCCAGATTGAGCCACGCGGCTTTCTGAAGTCTGTTCATACTTGCTCTCCTTTGCCTCCTTGGCCGTACTGGATGAACGCGACCAGGTACTCCACGAGCAGAAAGATGGCCACGGCGCCGACGAGGACCAGGGGCATCACGTTCACCGACACTATGCCTTCCGGTCCGACGAGCCACCAGGCCACGAGGCAGGCGACAGCGAAATACAGCCACAGAACGATGTGGGCAGCCACGGCCCCATTCTTGTAGATCAGCAGATCGCGCTCGTCGGCTTGGACCTTCTTGCTCTTGTGGATCTTCTGTACGAGAGCCGGCGCCAGCCAGAAAAGGCTGCCAAGAACGATCGTCAGGGTGAACATAAACAGCGGGATGAAACGTGTTCCCTGGGTGTAGATCAGCAGCACAGCCACGGACCCGGGTATGAGCGCACACAACGGCATCACGATCATCAGGGCCAATGAAGTTTCTTGTGCTCTATTCATGGTTCGTCTCCCTATTCCTCCAGCCGTATTGGCTCAGGATCGCGAGCGAATAGACGAAAAAGTGGCTGATGCCTGCTGCCATGAAGATCGTGGGCAGCCAGGCGACGGAGATCCTGGCGCTGGGCCCGAGCACGAAGAACGGAATCATGCAGGCGGCCCCGAAGACCATGTACGCCGTCGCGAAGCCTGCGATGGCGGCCCGCCGCTGGAAGAGCTGGTCCCGCTCGTCGGCGGTCACCGGGCCCTCATCCTTCTTAGTCAGCACCGGCGCCAGGCCGCCGAGTCCGGCCAGACCCATCATACAGAAGCCCAGAAGGGCCCTGGGCATGCCCACGTAGTAGTACAGTACGCCGACGGCGATCAAGCTGACAGCGAGGGCCCCTAACGTGCTGATGACAAGGGCCCACGCGACCTTTTGCACCCGGTTCATGGCCATTGCTCCTATCCAGTTGACATGACGCTATGTAAAGCATAACTTACTTAATGTTATCTATACCTTACATTATGTCAAGAGGCTTTTACGCAAAATCTACAAAAAACTCCGTTGGCATGTCAGGCGATGGTCAGAAAGCAGCGAGTGGCGGCAGGTCTGAGATGCCTCTCTTGAGGCGTCTGGGGCGGTTTTTGGGGGGCTTCTCGGTCTTGTCGGGTGCGCCGGCCTTGTGCAGGGGCAGCTCGACGGACAGCGTCTGAGCCGGCTGTCTCTGGACAGTGAGTGTGGCGGCCTGCTGTTGTCTCGCCTTGAACAGTGCCAGCTCGAAATCGAGCTGGTTGACCAGGGGCGTGGTCCCGACAGCCGTGATGACATCATTGGCCTTGAGCCCCGCTTTCCCGGCGGGGCCGTGTTCGTCGATGGATGTGACGCAGAGCCCCTCCTGCAGATTGAGCCCCTTGTTGAGGGCCAGTGCGGGGGTCATCCGCTCCAGGTCCATGCGGAGTTGCGGGAACTCGAAATCCTCGACCAATCGTCTGATGTCGGCTCCGAGGATGCGGCGGGTGATCGCAAGCAGATCGCGCCCATCTGCAAAATCCTGCCGGCCGATCTCCGCCACGATGCGGCGAATCGCTTCCGGGCCGAACTGATCCTCGATCAGCAGGAACAGGCCCAGGGCCGCATTGTAGTAGGCTCGCTCATCCGATGTGTCTGAGGACTGCACCCACCGAAACAGCTTCGGACCGACCTGCGCCAGGGCGGAAAACGGATTCGAGTGCAGAAGCATCTCGCGGTACCGGAACCCGGGGCCGCTGGGAATGGTCTGAGACAGGGCCCGATAGGCGACGTAACCGGCGTAGTTGGCCATGCCGTCGCGGAACCAGCGAGTGTAGTTGTTGACGTACACGGTCAGGCCCAGGAAGCCCCAGGACAAGTCGGGCAGGACCACCCCGCCCCGATTGCCCGCCGCCAGCGATGTCTCCACGAGCTCGTGCATGACCAGGTAGGGGTAGCTGCGATTCTGGATCAGGATCGACTCGCAGGACTCGTCACCCGCCATCACGAACAGCGGCAGCGGAAAGTCGTTCGGCTCCACCGCGAGCATGATATCGAAGTTCTGCGGCTTCTGATCGAATCGGAGCAGGTACACGGTCGTCCGCGTCGTGACGGTGACGCCCGTGTGTTCCTGTACCTCATCGAGCAGCTTCGCGGTCTTTTCGGCCACGCACTGCGCCTGGGCCGCCAGCCCCCTCTGGTACCGCACGATCGCGTTGCCGACGTTCAGCGTGCCCTCGAACTCGAGCTCCTTCATGGACTCGTTGTTGAGGTTGTACTGGGTGCGGCTGCCGTAGTGAACGCGCCACTGCTTGATCTGCTCGTGCTCGAGCACCGTCTCGGTGACACTCTTGCTGACCGTGCGACAACCCGCTGCAAAGCCCGCCTGTACCACCAGAATCGCCAGCACCACTGTGGATCGACTTCTCACCATTGCGACCCCCATAGGGATACTTTTTCCCCAGCGTAATCCACCCGGCGCATCCCGTAAAGCCAAATTCCAGGGGCACCGGACAGGGTGGGATCTTCTGCGGGATGCCCGTGGCCGCTAACGAGGAGAGCAATGGCGCGATGAGATGGTCCCCTGAAGTCTCACCCGATTACCTTTGCCGGGTGCGGCGGACTTCGTCCAGGTTGGCCTTGGCCGGAGGGACATTGGCGAGGAATTGACTGATCTTCTGGCAGGGGTAGTCGTCGCACATCGCGCAGTTTTTCACCTTGCGGGCCAGGCCGCACTTGCGAATCTCGCATTCGGCACAATGGGCGATTTGCACGCCCCAGGTCTCGAGGCAGCCCACGCAGTTGATGTCCACGGGCTTCAGCTCGGCGTGGAACTGCTTGGACCACTCGGCGGCGGTCTTGGCCCGCAGAGTATCGTCATTGGTCTTATGAGCGATGAAGGCCGGGCACGCCGCACAGTCCAGCCCACACATCGACAGCATCTTGGTCTCTCGCTTGTTCTCTTGCATACAGCCGGCTCCTGTCAGACCCGCAACGGCGACCGAGGCCGTGGTAGTCATCAGAAAATCGCGTCGCGTCAGATTCGCGTGATTCGGTTGTGCCTTCATACTCCGCCACCTCACTCAACTTATGACTGGTCTGGTTTCGACGCCGGACCCGGACCTCATTGCCAACCAGAGCGCCCGTGATTTTAGTCGGGCCTCCATCTGGCGTCAAATTCAAAAGCACGCTGACGCTGCGGGCGCCCGGCTTGAGTGGCTCCGGGGATTGTCGAGCCGGTACGGAGAAAAGCTGAAATATTCCCGCTGGCCCGCCGACTAATAGTACGAATCGTACTATTGGAGAGCATGAACATGGCACAGGAAACCGGGTTATCGACGCTGTCGCTGGCGATTTTGGGGCTTGTTTCGCAGAGGCCGCTGACAGGGTACGACATTCGCAAGGTGTTTGCGACCACGCCGATGGGACATTTCAGCAGCAGTCCCGGGGCGATCTATCCGGCTCTGAGACGCATTGAAGAGGCCGGATGGGTCCGCGGCAAGGCGGGCGAGGGCAAGACCCGCCGCGAGCGGGTGGTCTATGAGATCACCGCACGCGGGGTCCGGGCACTCAAGCAGCATCTCTCGCGGTCTGTCACGAGGGACGACATTATCTGGCGCATGGACGACCTGATGATGCGGTTTGCGTTCATGGACCCGATCGTCGGCCGCGAGATGACGCTGCGGTTTCTCCGGGCATTTGAGTCGGAGCTCGAGGCGCATGCGACGGAGCTGCGTCACTACCTCGACAGCGTCAGGGACATCATGCCGCCATGCGGCAGGCTGGCCATGGAGAACGGCATCCAGGGGTATGAGACAGATGCTCAGTGGGCCCGGCGGGCCATCGAAGAACTCCGGAGCAATTCACCACAGGCGGACTGACTCCCGGACATTTCCCGGCGGGAGAGAAAGGAAAGACCATGAACACGGCACGAACTCTTCGAATGATTCTCACTTACCTGTGGCGGATTCCACTGTGTTCTCTCGGGTATGTGGCGGGCGCGATGGCCAGTGGAGCGCTGCTGGCCGCTCTGGGTCTGCCGCTGCCGCAGGTCCCCGAGCAAGCCGATGAGCGGATCCTTGGCTCGCTCTTGGGCCTGGCCAGCCTCGTCATTGCGGTGGGACTAGCGCCGCTGGCCCGGCGGCTTCGAGGATCATTCCTGGCTCGGTGGATGGCGTTGGCGGCCCTATCCTACGTCTGTCTCGGCGTGACCTCGGCTCTTGAGGGCGCCATCTTCACAAGTCTTGGCGGGATGGCGTCCGTGCCTGTCTTTTCCATCCTGCCGTGTGTGCTTTTTGCAGGGGTCCTGGCTGTGCTGTTCAAGCCGGCGGGCCCGGCCGAGCCAGCGGCTGTGAGTGTGCGCCGATTCTTCCACGGCCGCAGCACCGGCCAGTGGATATGGCGGCTCGTCGCGGCGATCTGCGCCTTTCCCGTCATCTACTGGACGTTCGGCCTGATGGTCGCTCCGTTCGTCATGGGGTACTACAAGCAAGGGCAATTCGCGCTGGCGGTGCCAAATCCGGCCGTGATCCTCGCTACTCAATTCGCCAGGAGCACACTCTCCCTGCTGGGGGCGATGCCGGTCCTGATCTTGTGGTCGGGATCGAGGCGTCACCTTGTCCTGGCCCTGGGCCTGGCCTTCTACGTGCTGGTGGGCCTGTTCGGTATGATCCAGTCTTACTGGCTGGCCCCCACACTTCAGGTCCTGCACAACAGCGAGATGCTCCTCGACTCGCTGGTGTACGCCCTGGCCCTGGCCGTCCTGCTTGTGCGCAACGATGAAACGAATGCCGACGAGCTGTTTGCCCGCTATCTGCTGTGCATGGCGCAAACGCCCGCCGCAAATTGAAGAACCCTATTTGACTTGGAGGTAAGAGAACATGAGAACGCATGAGGTTGTGACAGTATTGGCGACTGCAATGATCTGCAGTTCAATCTCTTTTGCAGCGGGGGAGCGGAAGCGCATGGACGACTCGATTCTGCGACAGATGTTCGACTTTTCCGCCCCGCGCTCGGCGCAGCCGCAATTATTCGACATGGAAACCGTCGTGATCACATACGCCCCGGATGGCAAGCGCGTGAACACGGATATTCTGAGGCTCCAACTCAAGTGTACGCCGGCTCAGGCGACCGGGCAAAACGCCGATGAGTACACGTGCCTCAAGTTCGGCGTGAAGCTCGGCCTTGGCTCCGAGGTCACCGTGCCAGCCCTGACGAACTGGACGTATTCGTTCAAGGCTACACCCTCTGGCGTGGACGACAAGGGCCAAGTGTTTGGCATCGACCATGCGAAATTCGAGAAGCTCACCGATGCGAACGGCCAGATGCTTCCCCCGGACAAGGCCTACTACGTCTACAATGCTTTCATCGATTTCCACGGATTCTGCAATGCCTTCGCTGAGCCGACCTTTGGGGGCAAGGGCATCCAGGATCTCAAGAAGATCGGGGACAAGATCGTGCACGCCGCCGCCTTCACCGAGCCGCCGGTCAACCTCGGCAGCAACATCGCCAAGGGCTCCACGTTCAAGAATGGCGAGGTGACGCTTGAACTGAAAGGACTCAGCATCGTGGATGGGGCCCCCTGCGCCATCGTGGCCTTCGACTCCGGGCAGAGCTCGTTCCAGATGGTCATCAATCCCATGCCGAATATGGAGGTCCGCTCCGTCGGCGCTTCGCACTATAAGGGCGACATCCACATCGACCTGGTGACTCGCTGGCCGCGCAAGGTGACGATGGATGAACTGGTCGTCGCCGAGAGCACCGTCCCCACGCTGCCCAACCCGGTCAATACGGTCATCGAGCGCAATACGGTCATCCGCAATGTCACGACGACGAGCGGGAACTGACTGCTCGCCGCCTTTCCGGAACTCCTCTGTATCATCGGGGTGCCGCGTCCTCCCTCACGTAGATGCGGCACCCCGAGGTACCGGTCACATCTGCCTTGTGGGCTTCGTCTCGGCCAGTTGCCTGATCCGGTCCATGGCGGCCCAGTACTCCTTCAATACTTTTCGGCCGTTCGGGGTCAGCCGGTATTGCGTGTGCGGAATCCGGCCGATGATGCTCTTCTTGACCTGCACGTAGCCGGCCCGCTCCAGGCGGCCGCAGTGGGCGGACAGGTTGCCCCGGGTCAGCCCAAGGTCGCGGCACAAGGAAGGAAAGTCCGCCCATGCCACGGCCGACAGAGCCGTCATGATTTGCAGCCGGGCCGGCTCGTGAATCAGCCGGTCAACATGCGCTGCTGTGCTTTGGCTGTGTTTTGCCCTGTTCATATCCCGCCGGCGTCAGTACTTGACGATTCCATACCCGGCCAGGGCCTCACGCCCGGCCTCGGTCACATAGTACTTTGTCCCTCGGCCTCGCCCCTGTCGAGTCAGCCAACCCTTCCGGACGCAGTACTCCAGAAAGGCTCCGCCGATGGCAAATGGGTTGACAGGATCGTCGCCGGGCGGCGGCTCGACGGGCTCGGCTGGCGGTATTCCATTGGCCTTATGCCACTTGCGGTCCTCCTCCTCGCTGACGCCCAGGTGTTCCATAAGCTTCTTGTGCTCCTCCGGCGTCAGGCGTTTCCCTTGGTGTTTCTCGTGCCACTGGCGATGTTCCTCCTCGCTCAGAGTCATCCCCATATACCGGATCATCCGTTTCTTGGCCATCGTGCTTCTCCGCAACAGACTCAAAAAGGACTTCAGGACTATCTACCAAGCAAACATGTTTGCATCGCAGACACGGCCTGTCAAGAGGAAATTTCTTTGATCAGATCACGAGTGCATGGTAGAGCCGTCGGCTAAGTGGCCGTGAGGTTGTGCGTGGCATCGTCGAGGGCACGGGCTGCGTCGTAGTGCCCGGTGGTTGTTTGCTCGTCTGTCATCGCCAGCCTTCGCCTGACGACGCCACGCGGATTGCTGCCATTCGCTGCGAAGGACTCAATCGGAATCGTTATCATGCCAACGTCCCGTCAACTGGCGTGGGCCGCAGGACCAGGCCGGACGGTTGTGCCCGGCCTCGAAGTAACGGACGCCTGTCATGGATGATCACGGGGAGAAGGTCTTCGCTGCGGCGGGGCAGTGACCGGGGCAATCGCGGACGATGCGAAAGCCGTTGTTGTAGTTGCTGGTATCGGGATAGCTGCCCATCCGGACGGCGGAGCCGAGCCAGCCCGGGGGATTCCTGAAGGACCCGCCGCGGGAGACCACGTCGGTGGCGGGCGACAAGTCCCACCGGGGGCTGCCGTCGCTCGGGGCGCCGTCGTAGCTCGTCGTGAAGAAATCGAGGCACCACTCCCAGGCGTTGCCGTGCATGTCGTAGAGGCCCCATCGGTTGGGCTGCCTCTGCGCGACCCGGTGCGTGCGGTTGCCTGCGTTGTACTGGTACCAGCCCATCGCACTGACCTCGCCCGCGTAGGCCCCGGTCGTGCCGGCGCGACAGGCATACTCCCATTCGGACTCGCTGGGCAGGCGAATCTCCTGGCTGCTCTCGGCGGACAGCCAGTGGCAGAACGCCATCGCATCGTACCAGCTCACGCAGACCACCGGCTCGTCGTCCAACTGCTTGAAGGGCGGATGACTCCAGTCGATGCCAATCTCCTTCTGCCAGCTCTGATCGCTTTGCTGCGCGGTGGACACGCCGTCCTTTTCGCCGTCGGTCACGTAGCCCGTCGCCTCGACAAACACGCGGAATTGTGCGACCGTGACCTCGGTACGCCCCATCTCAAAGTCATAGCCGATGCGGACCTTGTGCACGGGCTTTTCGATGCCGCCCTCTTCCATTCCCATGAGGAATTCGCCCGCCGGGATCCGCAGGAACTCAAACTGGACGCCATGCGTCGCGAGGGTCGTCTTCCCGGTTCCGCTATCGGTGGACACCGCAACGGGCATGCCACGGGCCGGGCTCTTCGCTTCAGTCTGAGTGATAGAAGAACGTGAGGCCGCCGAAATAGCGATCCGGAATCCGGTCGCCGGGCTGGCGAACGACCCGAGCCAGCGGTCCCGACGGCCATATCTGAGTTGATCCTTCGGACTGGCCCAGCCGCCGCCGCGCAGCACGTAGCGCCATGCCGCCGGGGGGACTGTGGGGTCACTCATCCGGGCACTGCCATCGGGTGCCGCACCGCGATAATCCGGCTGCCAAACGTCGAGGCACCACTCCGCAGCGTTGCCCTGCATGTCGTACAGACCCCAGGGGTTTGCCGCCTTGGTTGCGACGGCATGGGGGCCGTCCGAGGTATTGTCCTCGTGCCACGCCACCTCATCCAGGCTGCCGGGGGAATCATCCTGACGGCCGGCGCGGACGGCGTATTCCCACTGGGCCTCCGTCGGCAGGCGGCAGATCCGCCCAGTCTGTTCGCTCAGCCAGCGGCAGAAGGCCGCCGCATCGTTGTGACTGAGAACCACGGCCGGCTGGTCGTCACTCGATTCGAAGCCGGGCCGGCGCCAGTCCAGACCCCGTTGGTGCGGATGCATGCCGGGCACCGGGCACGTATGGGCCCAGCCCAACTTCTCGGCGTCCGTCTTGCACCCGGTGGCTTCCGCGAATGCCCGGAACTGCCGGACCGTCACCTCGGTCCTGCCCAGGTAGAGCCCGTCTCCGATGATGACCTCGTGCGCCGGTCTTTCGTCGCGCTCCCCTGACGCCGAGCCCAACGTAGATCGGCCCGCCGGAATGCGCACAAGCTCGAACGCCACGTCGCCGACCTTGAGTATCTGCACATCAGCGCCGGACGAACTCGCGGGTGCAGGCGCGTTCACCAGAGCGAACATAACCGCGATAATCCACCATCTGCGCGCACTTTGTCCCTGTCTCATGGCGTGATTCTCCCAAAGGAGTGGTTTGGACCCGGGGCCGGGTCAATAATCAATTATCAATTATCCCTCATCAATCCGGCGGTCCGGCCGTAGACCTCGACCTCGATATAATGGTTGAGGTCGTCGCTTGTATTGCCGTTGCTCCACAGCCGCACATACCGGCCCTGAACGCCCTTGCTGTCGATGAGCTTACCCTCGTTCGTTTCGGTGTAATGCAGATCGGCGCCGGCGCCAAGACCGAGCGAATTGTCGCGGTCGTTGTTGAAGACGGTCTGCACGCCGCGTCGAAAGCTCTTGTCGTCCGAGACCTGCACGACCACGTCGAAGTACACGCGGGGCAGCCGGTGGTAGTGCCAGATGACGATGGCGAAGATTTCGCATCGCTCCTGCAGGTCAATCGTAACGTGCTGGGGCGTGGGGCCCAGCTCGATGAAGCTGCCGTCGTCGGCCTCCTTGTCGCCATCGGTGATCAGGTCGAGGCTGCCGTAGACCGGGTCGCGGTCGCTCGACGAGACCGGCTTGCCGAGCGCGACGTTTCTTGTCCCCACGGGAGCCAAAAAGGGCGGCCGCGGCCGACCGCGAGGCTGCTCCAGGTAGGGCGTGCGATTGTCGTGCGGCGTCCCGACGAACATGGGCTTTGGCAGCTTGATCTCCAGCGGCGCCTGCTTCGAGCTGCCGCCGGGCGAGGGTGTCGGGACCGCCACCGGCTCGTCGCCCGGCGTGCCGATCATCTGCCGTGTGCGGTCGATGACTCGTGCGTTCCCGGGGACGCCGAGAGCGAACACGTTGTCCGGCCCAGATTGCGGATAATCGATGACCCATTCTTCGCGGGCCAGCGTGCTGCCATCCGCACCTTGGTATTCGATATTGGCTGCCACGGCCCGTTTCGTTGCCGGATCGGCCATGATTGCGATTTTGAGCCTGGCCGCCTGCCGACCTCCGGCGATGAATCCTCGTCCGGCCGTCTCGACTCCAAACGCTCGCACGGTCCTGCCCTCATACTCGGCCGTCCACGTGCTCGCCTGCGCATCGTCCTTGGCCGTAAATACAGCGAAGGCATCCACGAGGTTGTACGCTGAATCGGCCCCGAAGGGCCCGGTCGGTGTCAGGTCGCTGATCAACAGGGTCTTGACGCGGGGGCTGTAGACGAACGTCTTCTGTCCCGCCCCGTACTCCCAGGCAAGTACACCGCCGTCGTCGGTCATGACATAAGTCTTGTCCGCTGCGAAGTTGTACCAGTGCTCCCCAGTGTAGGCTTCGCCATTTTGCGTCCCCTTGATGACGGCGTGCATCCACGGCAACTTCTCCGTGGCGACGCGAACCTGGTTGAACGTCATCGGGCCGGCGGGACCGAGCCATCGCCAGGCCGCGACCGTCGCCGCAATCAGGATCACCGCTGCGACCGCCAGCCACTTCAAATTTGAAATTTGAAACTTGAGATTTGAAATTCTTCCCCCGGCGGTTCCGGCTGTCTCCTCGAAGGTCCGCAACATCTGGCGTCGCAGCCGCTCGCGATGCGCCGGGTTCGGCGAGGTATCGATCTTCAAGCCACTGGCTATCTTCTGGAAATCGCGTTCGTTATCAAACATGCTCTGTTCTCCCGGTTCGTAGTGACGCCAAACGAGCCGTGCTACTGTTCTGTACCCAGGTCGCCCTGCAACTCCTCCTGGAGCCGGCGGAGCACCCGGTGCAGCGTGACGCGGATCGTCGCGGGCCGGATATCTACGACCCGCCCGATCTCGTCATAGTCCATATTCTCAAAGTACCGCAGCGTCAGCAGCGTCTGGTGCTCCGGCTTGAGCTGCCCAATCGCCGCATACAGCGTCGGCCAGTCGAGGCTCGACCACTCGGCTGCATCCGACTCGCCCGCCCGCCGATGCTGCACGACGTTTTCCATCAGCCGCTTGCGACGCGAGGTCTTGCGGATATACGCGTTGGCCTGGTTCGCCGCGATCGTATACACCCAGGCCCGGAAGTCCTGCTCGGTGGCGCCCTTGAACTGGCGCATCGAGCGGGCCACCGTCAGGAACACCGACGAGGTCACGTCCTCGGCCGTGGCCTTGTTGAACAGCCGGTGCACGCAAAACCTGAAGATCCGGTCGTAGTACAGCTCATACAGCCTGCCCAATGCCTCGGCCTGACTCTTGGCCATCACCACCAGATCGTCGTAAGCCATTGGTTCAACAGGTTTTGTCATAATCCCGACCATCGCCCAATCAATTGCGCCACGGGGCCCCATGTTACACGCCCGCCCCCGGAAAAGCAAAAAACCACCTTGATGCATCCAATAGACAGGCTCAGACCTCACGGGAACAATGTGCAAGCCTCGGAAAGGTGTGTGAGGTGTCGGTTTGCCGTAGCATGGGCATCTTGCCCATGTGCCGCAGGGCCATTCCCCGCCCGCGCGGGGACAAGCTCTGGCCCTGCAAGCCATTATTCCGTCACGGGCGAGACGCCCGTGGGACTCACGGGCAGGATGCCCGTGCTACGTCACCGACGGCCGGAACGTACACCGCTACGCGAGCGCCCCCTCCGGCCAGCCCCAATCCTGGCAATGCATCCTCTCGCAGGCCGAGCGACTGGACATAGCCCCCCAGCACGACCCCCGCGAGCAGCAGACCCCCAGCCGCTGAGCAGGCCCGCGACCCTGATCGCAGCCAAGCTCGCCGGACTGTTCTGGCATGGGTTCCTCGCTTATTCTCGCGCAGGAGGATTCACGGGACGGCTACATTGGATCGACGGGGTCGTTCATCAAAGAATCGGTCCCCTCTACGGACCTACCCCAAGAATCAGCAGTGGCACAGGCGGGTTCCCTCGCCCGTGACGCATGACGTTGTAGACTTCTCCCTCATAGTACGCGATACCCGTAGACATGAGCCTGCCGGTATCGGGGCTCTGCGTCATTGCCTTCACCGGCAGAACCTCTATCCCAAGGTCAATAAGCCCGCCACTGTATAACAGGAGATGCTTGACGAAGAGATCGTATGCAACGAAGGCGTACTTTCCAAATTGCACCTCAATGGCTACTCCCGCCTTCACAAAGTCGATTTGCTTGTACGACTTGATTGGGTCCTGAACACCTTGGCTCTCCAGGAATTTCCTCTGTTCTTTCAGAGGCAATCCGACTACGCGGTCCAAGTAAGCACGATTAGTCGTGACGCAATATCGGTAGACAACGCTCTTCCAGGCACGTTCTTGAAAAAGACGCTTAAACTCCCTGTTCAGGCGCTTTGGACTATAAAGGCGCCGCCCAGGCATCGTCTTCTCTTTACTGACCTTTGTCATGAATTGCGATGCATCCACCTGCGCGATCACATCTCTGATCTCATCGTATATGTCAGCGTGGTGAACGAGCAGGTACTCCTCGCCATTCAGATGCGAGTATCTATCCACGATCTGCATAGGAGTACGTCCTCTGTCAAGGCGCACTAGAAAAGACGCGCCTGGCCTACGGTCTCAGCACGAAGCCATGGTGCCTGAGTCAACTTCTCGCCCGCGTCCTTCGGGTCAAACACGGGCGTATTCATAGCGCGTGTCCTAAGTTGACCATCGGCTAGCTTCCGGATGCGGTCCTTGGCTGCCTCAACATACGCACCGACCACTTCGGCCCCGTGTCCTCTTCGGTCATGCTTGATGGCGGCAAGAATCGTCGTTCCCACACCGAGGAATGGGTCAAACACCGAGTCCTTCGGAAGTGTCATCGAGAGCACTAACCGTTCGACGAGTTCAACGGGGAATTGGCAGGGGTGTATTGTCTTCTCCACATGGTTGCTCTTCACGTTTGGTATGATCCAAACGTCACCTGGATTCTTCCCCAACGGATTACAGGAGTATTGGCCTGCGCGAGGGCCCTTGAAGTACCTTTTGCCTGGGTACTTCTGACGGACGCGGATGGGATCTATGTCGAAGTGGTAATCATCGGTCTTCGTGAACCACATGACTGTCTCATACCTGCCGGAAAATCGTTTTTGACAATGGAGGCCATGCTCAAAGTGCCAGATGATTCGGTTCCGCATCTTTAGCCCAAGATCGCTGAAGATCGGATAAAGAATGGTATCTAAGGGAATGATACTACCCTTTTCTACATAGTTCCCCACCTGCCAGCATATGTGTCCTTCCGGGCGCAACACTCTAACGCATTCGCGAATCACGCTCCTCTGCTGTGCCACATATTCATCAAGGTGAAGCCGCTTCTCGTATTCCTTGCCGATGTTGTAGGGAGGTGAGGTTACGACGAGTTGCATGGTTTCGTTCGGCATGCTGGCAAGCAAGCGCAGACAGTCTCCATGATAGATAGTCACCGTATTGCTCGGGCCAAACTCAGTACTTATGGAGACTTGTTCAAATACATCCATGTCACATTCTGCCTCCCGGCACAAGAAACACACGGACGCCAATTATATGACACTGGCGATTAGACTGCAAGAGTCCACCCATGTCAAGGGCAAGACCTCGGTATCGTCCGACACGGCAGCGAGACAGAAGTGTAGGCTCACAGGCCATGGACTTGGGCGCGCTCGCACACGCGTCGACTGTCGGGTGGCATCTCGTCCAGAGAGTCTGCGGGGAATATGGCCGCTATCCGCATCTCCTCGGGCAACTCGTTCAGATTATCCCAATCCAGGAAGATGACACGTCGATTCCCTGGAGTGAAGTACACACCGACAAGGCATCCCCCGCGAATCTCGATAATCACGTCGTCAGCCATCCTGAGTCTCCTTCTGAGCCCCTCGTGCTAAGCTCTGCACGAACGGGATCATCTTATACGCGCTCCCTGCGCCACGCAATACATTTGCCGCGACGGCATGGCTTGAGGACCTGCGTGCTTGAGGTTGTGGCGGAGTGGCACTATCATGGCGGCAAACGGCTGTTGTTGTCGTGGAGAATAGACATGGAGTACGCAGTTGGCGGTGTTGGTCGCGTCGTGGTGGCGAGGCTGTTCGAGGGCGAGAATCTGCATGAGTGCGTCGGGCAGATCGCAAGCAAGGAGGGGATTCGTTGTGCGGCGGTCCTGATCACGGGCGGGTTCCGCACGGCCAACGTGGTGGTCGGGCCCCGGCAGGAGGAGCCGAAGATCGACCCGCGATTTCAAGTGTTCGCCGGACCCGGCGAGGTGCTCGGCGTCGGGTCGCTCTATTGGGATGACGCCGGTCCGAAATTGCACATCCATACGGCCATCGGCAAGGACGGCGAGAGCCTCGTGGGCTGTCCCCGTCACGACACCCGCACGTTCCTGGTCCTGGAAGTGACGATCATCGAGGTTACCGGCATCGACGCCGCACGCAAGCTCGACCCGAAGTCCGGCATGCACCTCCTGCGGGTGAACCGATAGGCCGGCACAATGAGCAGTTCACACTCGCCGTAGAGGGCTGGCTCGCCTGTCATGCTGAGCGGAGCGAAGCATCTGGCCCCGGACCGACAGCGGAGCACGATCGCAAATCATTTTCCTTCCATGGGCAAGATCCGGGTACTACATCTGACGGACTCGGTCAGGGTTGTTGCTGCTCTTGCGGCTGTTGCTGCTGCGGCTGCTCGCCAACGCCAATCTGGCGGCTGTCGCTCTGGAGCTCCTCGTACCGGGCTAGCAGGCGGAGATACTGATCGTCGTTGTCCCGGTTCTGCCAGACTTGCAGCGTGAACAGCTTCGGAACCACCTTGAGGATGTTGCCGATCGCGTGATCGTCCTTGGTCTTGCCGGCGTAGAGCCCGATCAGGTCCTGATTCAGGTCCACGCTGCGGTGGTAGAGCACGCGGTACGTGGCATTGTTCTGCCACAGTTCCTGGTTGCGGGCAATCTCCTCGCGAAGCGTCACGTTCAGCGACCGGGTCAGCTCGGTCTTGAGCGACGACAGCTCTTCGGCGGTCAGCTCGTGCCGGGCGGCGATCTCGGCCATCTTCTCCTCCAGCCGGGAATCCACCCTGGCCACCATCTCGCTGAGCTTGGGGGCGACCTGCTCGTCGATCTTGTTGGCGAGCTTGTTCACCTGGGCGTCCGACAAATCGGTGCCGACGTAGATCTCCGTGGCCTTGCTCATTTCCGGATTTCGGCTGTCGAGTGTCCCGATTCCGTCTCCATGGAGGACCCAGGGCCGCGGTTGTTCGGCCGCGGCGGCCGGCGCGCGATCCGTGCTCGGCAACCCGCCGAGCTGATCGCTGACCGTTTGCAGCCGTTCCGGCGTAGCGGTCTCAACCCTCTGTACCGCGTTGTCCACCTTCTCTATGGGCATGTCCGCCTGTAGGGCCTTGTCGGCCTGTATGGGCTTATCCACCTGGACGGACTTGTCCATTTGCACCGGCTTGTCCGCCTGTACAGCCTTTTCCGCTTTCTCAACGGGCTTGTCCACCTGTGCGGTCTTGGCCGCAGACACAACAATCTTCTCCGGCGCCGGCTTCACCGGCTGGACGGCCACTCTCGCCCGTTTCGGGAGAACGGGCTTGCTGCTGCCGGGATACACCGTCGAAATGGCGAAGGCAATGCCGGCGCCGAAGAAGAGAATTGCACCGAAAAGCATCGCCCTTTTGCGGATCGTCCTGATGATCCGTTTGAGCAGTCCCTCGCGAGGTGCGTCCTCCTGCAATTCTATGGCCTCGCTTATGATTTTCACCACCATAAGACCACCTCCAATCCTGGAAAATGCACCAGGAAACCCCATGTGTATCGGACCACCCCTTCGGATTTGGCAGGACGGCCGTCCGGCCAACACCCCCTCATTGAGGACACGCGGCACCACCCGGTTCCGGTCCTTGCATTGTATGCTATTGCCAAGTCAGAAACAAGGAAAAAATGGCTTATGGACGGCCAAAAAATGGCTGGCGTCTCTACAGGATGCCCTTACGGGCGCGCTACGAACGGTGATATAATCTGCCGCACGTGGACTCGTACCGGGCGGCGCAAGGCCCGCTTGCAGGGCGGGAAACGAACAGGATTGCCCGTCCGGCCCGTATTGACTTGGGATGGCGATTATGGCTGGAGACGTCAAAAAGCGAATCGACTCGCTGCGGAGCGAGATCCGAAGGCATGATTACTGGTACTATATCTTGAATCAGCCCGAGATCACGGACCAGCGGTACGACGAGCTTTTCACCGAGCTGCGGAGGCTGGAGGCGGAACATCCCGAGCTGGTGACGCTGGACTCGCCGACCCAGCGGGTTTCCGGCCGGCCGCTGGAAGGATTCGCCACCGTCCGCCACGCCATCCCCATGCTGAGCGTGGACAACACCTACAACGCCGAGGAGCTGTGTGCGTTCGATGCCCGCGTCCGCAAGGGGCTTGGCACGAGCGATTACGACTACGTCGTCGAGCTCAAGATCGACGGCCTGGCGGTGAGCCTGAGATACGAGGACGGCGTGCTGGTGACCGGCGCCACGCGAGGCGACGGAGAAGTCGGCGACGACGTGACGATGAACATCCGCACGATCCGCGCGATCCCGTTGGTGCTCCACAGCCTGCAAGCCTTTGCGCCTAAGGGAGGGCGTGCCGCACGTGCAGCGGAGCCGCCGCAGGTCCCGGCTGTGCTCGAAGTGCGGGGGGAGGTCTACATGCCCACGAAATCCTTCGTCGCCTTGAACAAGGCTCGTGCGGAGGCGGGAGAACCTGCGTTTGCCAATCCGCGTAACGCCGCCGCCGGATCGCTCAAGCTGCTCGACGCACGCATCACCGCCACGCGGAACCTGTCATTCTTCGCCTACGCGATCGGCGAGGTCTCCGAACTGCCGGTGGCGGATCATTTCGAGACGCTGCAGTGGTTCAAAAAGCTCGGCCTGCCCATCAATCCGCACCTGCAGAAGGCGAAGAACATCAACGAGGTCGTCGAAATCTGCCAGAGTTGGAGCGACCGCCGCGCCAAGCTCGACTACCAGATCGATGGCATGGTCATCAAGGTCAATCGCTACGATCAGCGTGACATTCTCGGCGCGACCGGCCGGGCCCCGCGATGGTGCATCTCGTACAAATTCCCCGCCGAGCGGGCCCAGACTGTCATCCACGCCGTGGTCGTCCAAGTGGGCAAGACCGGGACGCTGACGCCGGTGGCCAAGTTCAAGCCGGTGCAGCTCGCCGGGACGACGGTCAGCTCCGCCAGCCTGCACAACTTCGATGAGATGCGACGGCTGGATGTCCGCGTGGGCGATACGGTGCTGATCGAGAAGGCCGGCGAGATCATTCCGCAGGTGGTGGAGGTCAAGAAGGAATTCCGTCCGGCCGGCGCCGAGCCCTTCCCGGTGCCGACGCGGTGCCCGAACTGCGGTACGAAGGTGGTCAAGGATGAGGCGGGCGTGTACGTCCGCTGCCCGAATCCGGAGTGCACGGGCCAGTTGAAGGAACGGCTGCGCTACTTTGCCGGCCGCGACCAGATGGACATCGAGCATCTGGGTATCGCGCTGATCGAGCAACTGATCGCCGCCGGACTGGTGACCAACTTCGCCGACCTGTATCGGCTCACAAAGGAGGATTTGCTCTCGCTGGACCGGATGGGCGAGAAAAGCGCACAGAATGTGCTGGACGCGATCGAGGCCAGTAAGACCCAGCCACTGTGGCGATTCCTCGCGGGGCTGGGCATCCGCCACGTCGGCAGCCAGTCGGCCCAGATTCTGGCCGACCGTTTTGGCTCGCTCGACGCGATCCGGAGCGCGCCCCAGGAGGAACTCGAGACGACCGATCAGGTCGGGCCGGTGATGGCCGAAAGCGTGTACCGCTACTTCCACGATCCGCGGCATCGGGCGGTCATTGATGACCTGCTGGCCGCTGGAGTCGAGCCTGAATCGCCCGCACCGAAAAAGGCGGCCGGCAAATTACAGGGCAAAACGATCGTCGTCACCGGGGGCTTGAAGAACTTTTCGCGCCAGCAGGTGGAGCAGGCGATCCGCGATGCGGGCGGCAAAGTCTCAAGCAGTGTGAGCAAGAAGACCGATTTTGTACTGGCAGGGGAGGACCCCGGCAGCAAGCTGGAAAAGGCGCGAAGCCTCGGCGTGGGAGTCATCGACGAGCCGCAGTTCCTCAAGATGCTGGGGCCTGCGAAGAATAAGTGACGAAAGGAACGATTTGTGAACGTGCAGGACGAGAAATTCATGCAGTCGGCGTTGAAGCTGGCGGAGAAGGGGATCGGCTCGGTGGAGCCGAACCCGGCCGTCGGATGCATCCTGATCAAGAGCGGCCAGATGATCGGTCGGGGCTACCACAAGGAATTCGGCGGGCCCCACGCGGAGATCAACGCCCTGGAAGACTGTAAGAAACTCGGGGTCAAGCCCAGCGGCGCGACGATGTACGTGACACTGGAGCCGTGCTGCCACCAGGGCAAGACCGGGCCGTGCACGAACGCGATCATCGAGGCCGGGATCGCCCGGGTGGTGGCCGCCACAGGGGACCCGTCGCCGCACGGGAGCGGCAAAGGAATCGAGCAGTTGCGCCAGGCCGGAATCGAGGTGGAGGTCGGCTTGTGCGAGGAGCAGGCCAGGCGGCTCAACGCGCCGTTCTTCAAACATGTCACGACCGGCAGGCCCTGGGTCGTGCTCAAGTGGGCCCAGAGCATCGACGGCAAGCTCGCGTACGCGGACCCGCCGCAGGCCGAGTCGCCCAGTCCCGCGCCGGTGCGGTGGATCACGAACGAGACCAGCCGCAGTGACGCCCACAGGCTGCGCCGCCGCGTCGGGGCCATCGTCGTCGGCGTCAATACGGTGCTCAAGGATGACCCTCTGCTGACGCCGCGGCCGAGCAAGGGCAAGAAGCCGCTCCGCATCGTCCTCGACAGCTCTCTTCAGATCCCCCTCAATTGCCGGCTCTTGCGAACGATCAAGACGAGCCCCGTCCTTGTCTATGCCAGCGAGGAGGCAGTCGCAGCCAATCCCAAGGCCGCCGAGCGAATCACAAAGAAGGGGGCCGAGCTGCTCACCTATTCGGCCGCCGGCGAGGCATCCAACTTGCCGCTCTTGCTCGAGCAGTTGGGCAAACGCGGCGTGGCCCAGGTTCTCATCGAAGGCGGGCCGCACGTCCTGGCGGCCTTCCTCAGAGAACGCTTGGCCGATGAAGTTTGCGTGTACATCTCCCCGAAAATTCTCGGGGCCACAGGCGCCGCCTGGATCGGCGAGCCGATGGCCGAGCTGATGCAAGCGGTCCAACTGAACAATGTCCGCGTCAAAACCTTCGGCGAAGACACCCGCATCGATGGCACGCCATCGCCCGCCGACGAACAGACGGCGAAATGAAAGTCAGTGCAGGACCCGCCGGACCCGCGCGCGTAGTGACGCGGTAAGGCGTTTCTCGCGCAGGGCTTGTCATCCTGAACGGAGCGGAGCGCAGTGAAGGATCTGACCAGCGCATGGGAAAACCCCACATTCCGGGCAGCATCAACCGTTTCGGGCGAGATCAAGTCGCGCGTATTTCGGGGAGTCTCGCGCGGAAATTTGTTTGACCTGCGGGGTGGCTTCTCGTATACTATAGGTGTTGCGGGTGCAGGCTGGGACCTATTGGTCTCGTACGCATCAGCCGCGGCATGGTGCTTGATGGCACATCGCAACAAGGAGACGGGCCTACAACCAGTCTATTCTGCTTCGAGCCCACGTCTCCTTTTTTATTTTCCGCGCATCGAGAAGTCCCATCCGTCTCCCAGCAACATACTCGGCGTCTGCGCCTCTGCCAAGGCAGACCGTACGCCTGCGAAAGCAAAGCCAATCTACCCTGTTGGACACGATGGTGGGCATAGCCCACGTTGCGAGACTGGCGGCTTGCGTTGCGGGGGCGGATGTGGTTTGATGGTGCGAGGATGAATGGGTGCCTTCGGGGCATCAGGTTCGTTGACTTGTTACTCTCGAAACGGAAGGAGATTGTACGATGACAGCGAAAAGGGTGCTGCTGATAGGGATCGGGTTTCTCGTGGTCACTCTGGCGATTCCCGCGCGGGGCCAGACGGGCGAGCAGGGGTGGATCAGTTTGTTCGACGGCTCCAGCTTCAATGGGTGGAAGGCGGCCGAGAAGGAGGATGCGAGCACCTTCACGATCAAGGATGGGGCCATCGTTGCGCATGGGCCGCGGAACCACCTGTTCTACGTCGGGCCGATATACTACCACGACTTTCGCGACTTCGAGCTGAAGGTGGATGTGAAGACCGAGCCCAACTCCAACGGCGGCATCTACTTCCACACGCAGTACCAGGACAAGGACTGGCCCGCCAGGGGCTTCGAGGTCCAGGTGTGCAACGACAGTTACCGCCGCGACTCCCGCAAGACGGGCAGTCTGTACAAAATGCAGGATGTCAAGGCCTCGCCCGTCGGCGACAGCGAGTGGTTCACGATGCACGTGATTGTGCAGGGCAGGCACGTCGTGGTCAACGTGAACGACAAGAAGGTGGTGGATTGGACGCAGCCGCAGCCGCCGACGCCGCCGATCGACATGCCCGGCCGCGTGATCGACAGCGGCACGTTCGCCCTGCAGGGTCACGACCGCCGCAGCACCGTCTACTACAAGAACATCCGGGTCAAGCCGCTGTTTCCCATCGTGGATTATCATCTGCACGCCAAGGGCGGCCTGACAATCGATGACATCGCCGAGTTCGCGAAGGTGCATGGCATCGGGGCCGGGGTCGCCGTCAATTGCGGGGTCGGGTTCCCGACCGTCAACGACCAGGCCCTGCAAAAGGCCCTCGACAGCTTCCAGGGCAAGCCCGTCTACAAGGCGATGCAGGCGGAAGGCCGCGAGTGGGTCAAAATGTTCTCGCCCGAGATGGTCGCCAAATTCGACTACGTCTTCACGGACTCGATGACCCTCACCGACCAGCGGGGCAAGCGCGTCCGCCTGTGGATGCCCAACGAAGTGGAGGTCGGCGATAAGCAAGCGTTCATGGACATGCTGGTTGAGAAGACCGTCGGCATTTTGAATAACGAGCCGATCGACATCTACGTCAATCCGACGTTCCTGCCGGAGGCGATCGCGAAGGAATACGACACGCTGTGGACCGATGCGCGGATGGACCGCGTGATTGAGGCGGCCGTCAAAAACGGCGTCGCCATCGAGATCAATGCGAAGTACAAGCTGCCCAGCGAGAAATTCCTGCGCAAGGCCAAAGCGGCGGGCGCCAAGTTCTCCTTCGGCACCAACAACGGCGGCAAGGACGACCTCGGCGACTTGGCCTACAGCCGCCTGATGGCCAAGCGGCTGGAGCTGACCGCCGCCGACATGTTCGTCCCCAAGCCCGACGGCCAGAAGCCCATCCAGCGCAAGGGCCTGCCGCGATAGGCGAAATCTGCAATTTGAGATTTGAGATCCGGCCGGGTGACAGCGCCGGCCCATTGAGACGCCAAATGTTGCGTCTCTACGGAAGGTTGCGCAACGGCTTGGCCCTTACGCCGGAAAGGATATGCGGGGGCACTGGGTGGTGAGGATCTCGCAGCCGGAATCGGTGATGAGGATGTCGTCTTCGATTCGGACGCCGAGCTTGCCGGGGAGATAGACGCCGGGCTCGATCGTGATGATCTGGCCGGCTTGCAGCTTTCCTTCGGCCTTCTCCTTGAGGAAGGGGACCTCGTGGATTTCCAGGCCGAATCCGTGTCCGGTCCCGTGCCCGTAGACGGGCAGGCCGCTCTCGCGGATGGCGGCCCGGGCGGCGGCGTCCACCTTCTCCAGCTCCGCTCCCGCTCTGGCAACTTTGATCGCGGCGGCCTGAGCCTTTTCCACGGCCGCATAGGCCCTGCGCCAGGCGGCCGTCGGCTGGCCGAACGGAAAGCTCCGGGTGATATCGCAGCAGTAGTCCGCGTATCGGGCGCCGAAATCGATCAGAACAGTATCATTCTGGCCAAGTGTTCTGAGGCCGGGCTGGTGGTGAGGCCGCGAGGCGTTGGGACCGAACGCAACGATTGTTTCAAAGCCGACTTTCGCTCCGCGCCTGCGCATCTCCAGGTCGAGGATTCCTGCCAGCTCGCTTTCCGTCATCCCCACTCTCAGATGGCGCACGACCTTGCGGAAGGCGGTTGCCGCGATGGCTGCGGCCGTGCGGATATTGGCGATCTCGCCCTCATCCTTCACGGACCGCAGGTCCTCGACGATGTCGCTGGCGATCTTGAGCGGCATGGCGGCGCTCTTTTTGACCGCCCGGTACGCCGCTACGGAAATGGAGCTTTCGACGGCGACAGTGGCCACTGACTTGAGTTTCCGCAGTAGCTTGCCCGCTGCCGGAGCGATCAGCTCTTTGCGCTCGGCGATTGTGACACCGACGCATTCCTTTTCGGCCTGTTCCGTGTAGCGGCTGTCGGTCAGGAGGTATACGGCGTTCCTCGTGGCGAGCGCCCAGCTATCGTCGCCGGAAAAGCCCGTCAGGTACGTGACGCTGGCGGGCCGGGTGAGGATCAGGCAATCGATCTGCCGCTTGCGCAACTGCTCGCGGACGTTCTTGACGCGTTGTTGTATGTGTTCTGTCTTCATGATTACTGCACACCGGACGCAGTATTCGGATGACCAGGCGCTGCCGGGCCTGCTCTTCGTTTCGCCCTTGTGATCTTGCGAGAAACTACACGGGATCGGTCTTGCTGCTCCCGGCTCTTGAGTTGATCCAAGAGCCTGTCAAGGTCTTGGTCGCATGCGTCGAACAACTTCTCGCGTGCTGCGCGTACCTCCTTGACGATAGGGTCCTCAGTCATGGTTGTCCTCCACGAGTTCGAGACGACGATCCACGACTTGCGGATCACCTGCCCGGATTTCAGCCAAGACAGCCTCTGAGATATGCAATGCAAACCGCTCTCTCGCCGTTCGCCACCAATCACGAGTGATCTGTTGGTGTGCAGCTACAATCAGATCGCGGCTTGGATAGGCTGCCAGATAGCTGACCACTGTCGTCTCAACATAAACCGTTTGCATAACAGTCCAGACTAAACTCCATCTTATCGTATTGCACGGGCACATTATATCAGGGATTTGGGAATAGGGCAGGGTTTTTGATGCGTCGGTCCGGTTTCATCGCTGGCTATTTGGCCTCACACGGTTTTGTTCCTATGGTTTCTGTAGAGCGAGGTAAGCAGGAGGGTGACGACTGCGGGTCAGGCAGTTCGCGGGTTTTCCGCAGGGGAGAACTGTCTTCCTTCAAGACTCATTCCCACGAGTAGGGCGGCGGCTGCCGCCCTACTTTTTCGGGCTTGTCCGGGCGCCTATCCATCGTTACAATGTTCCTTTTCCTGATGAATCTCCGGAGTGCGTAAGAAGTAGTTGTCGTATGCTGTTACCTTTTCGAACGAACATTCAGCCTCGGCGAACCCCGTATGCCAACTATGCGATCATCGGGCTCAACGCCCTGATCTTCCTGTTGGAATTCGGCGTGTATCAACGGACGGGCCAGCTCGAATTTCGCAACTGGGTGGGGTACTTCGTGCTCGTGCCCACGGCATCGCCCTGGTGGACGTATATAACGTACGCGTTTCTGCACCACGATTTCTGGCACATCTTCTTCAATATGTTCTTTCTGTACCTGTTCGGGCGCAACGTGAACGACAGGCTGGGGCACGCCGGGTACATCCTGTTCTACCTGGTCGGAGCGGTTTCCGGCGGGCTGGGGCAGGCGGCGCTGCACGCTTCTCAGCCGGTGCCGACGCTGGGGGCCAGTGCGGCGGTGGCGGCGGTCACCGGATCGTACCTGGTCCTGTTTCCCCAATCCCTGCTCACGATCGTCTATTGGTTCTTCTTCATCGGGACGATCGAGGTGCCGGCCCTGTACTTCATCCTTCTGAAAATGATCGTGATCGACAATATGCTGGCGCGCGGGCGGGGCAGCATCGCCTACGACGCTCACCTGGCGGGCTACGCCTACGGCATCGGAATTACGCTGCTGCTGCTCATTACCAGCATACTGAGCAGCAGCAGCTTCGATCTGTGGGCCATGATCAGGCACTGGAATCGCCGGCGGCACTACCGCGACATCGTGGCCAGCGGGTATGACCCGTTCGCCGGCACGACGCCCCGCAAGCACGTGGAATCCAAGGAAGTCCTCAAGAGCTCCGCGGAGCTGCAGAAGCCGGCCAGAATCGAAGGAATTCGCCATGAGATCGCCGAAAGGATCGCGCAGCGGAACCTGTCGGCGGCGGCCGATCTCTACCTGGAGCTGATGCAGATCGACAGCAGTCAGGTGCTGCCCCGCCAGCAACTGCTCGATATTGCCAACCAGTTGGCCAGCGATCATCGCTCCACGGAGGCGGCCTCGGCGTACGAGCAATTCCTGGCCCGGTACGGCAACTATGAATACGCCGATCAGGTCGAGCTGATGCTCGGCCTGCTCTATGCCCGCTATCTGAACAGGCCGAAAGAAGCGATAGAGCGTCTGCAGCAGGTCCGCGAAAAGCTCACCGATCCCGGCCAGATCGAGATGTGCCGGCAGGAACTTGCCCGCCTGAAATGAGCGTTCAAGTCCTCTTCGCCACGGAGTGCCTGGATCATCCATTCCAGTCGGCTGCATAGTGGAGGGCGAAGACGCCGAGGCTCGAAGCCCAGGGCAGATCGATGCAATCCGCGAGTTCCACCAGCAGCGAGTGCACGTCCGGCTCGGCTTCATCGTCCCACGCCGACAAGCCGCATAGAAGCTCGATGAACTGCCCCTCCGCCTCCGCCAGAGCCTTACGAATGTCGTCAGGCGACATGCCGTGCACATCCGCCAGTGCGCCAACCTCAAGGCGCTCGATGTGATGCAAGATCAGCAACTCCCGCGCGAATGGGTCCAGGCCGTTGATCGCCCCGGCTACCTCGCACATCCGACCGTCCAGCACAAAGACCGGCTCCTTGTCGTGTACATCGCCCCATGGATCGAAGGGCAAATCCGGCGTCGGGTCTTCGGCCGCGATCTTCACCATCATCTCGATCAGTGAGCCCAACTGGCCGAGCCGGCGCAGCTTGTCGAAGAGCAGACACGCCGTCACCAGCGCATAGACCGCCATGCGCTGGGCCTGGGCCTTGTCGTTCGTGTAGCCCGTGCAGCGAATCAGCACGTACCGCAGATAGCGTTGGATGATGTGCCGGTAGGCGGTGAGCCGGGTTTGTTCGTCTGCCTCGTGAGCGTGTGGCCGCATGACTCTCCCTTTCCCTGAGCCAGTCCCGTATCGTCTCGCGGCCGATGCAAACAAAAAGAGCACCGCCGCAACCACGCTCAGTCAAGGCCGGTCAGGGCCCTCAGGGACGTGAAAGCTAAGCGGTGCTCTCTGCAGACAGACCCTAAGCAGGAGCCCGAGCTTCATGTCGGACGACAATCGAGGATGCCTATCTCAGGAGACATAAAGCTCTGGTGCTCCTTGCGTAGAAACAAAGAGCACCGAGCCTTCCAAACGCTCCCTGTTACAAACTGACCGTTCTGACTGAAGCGTCTGAAATCTCAGTGTTTCAGATTTCTACCCGGCTGATTTCTCCCAGCCACAGTCCATTATACCGCCGGCCAAATCGCTAATACAACATCAAATCCAGCGACGCGCGATAGAGAGTAGGCCAAGTCCCGTAGGGTGTGCGCCGCACGCCATCCCTCATTCCCGCAGAAGAACAGGGTCTGTCCCGCCCGCACCGCACTAACGATAAGAATAGGGGCTGACGGCCAAGGGTCCCCCTTAACTCCCTCGATGTTGCTCTCTTCGGAGGCGCACACGTTTTGCCTTGGCAACTATAGCGGCAAAGGAACTTGCCTTCTCTATCCCGTAAGGTTGCTGTGCTAGCTCGATCAGGAGCGAACCAACAACGTCCGGCCGAAAATCAGAATTTATGGCCTTGTCGCTTGCCACGTCAACGCTAACCGGTTCAGAATTGACATTTCCAGACTCATGGGCAGCCCAGAGCGGCAATGTCCTTGGCGTCTCCTCCTTAACTGGGACTCCTGTACTACGCCCGCCATTGGCACCCGTCGGCACCCGATCAGGTATGGTCTCAGATGAAGCGGGGAGAGAATTTCCTGCGAGCACGTTGGGAATGGCTCGTCTTCTCAACAAGATGCATTGCCCATACTCCAACCGAAACCACTGCCACACCGTTGGAGTTCTCCCAGACTGCTCAGCAACGATCTCCATCTCTTCCGCATAACCTAAGCCTTGGATCGCCCACTTGTCGTGGAATTTGCCAATGACGTCGATCTGTTGTGCTGGTGGTCGCCAATAGAGCAAATCGGGGTAGTCCTTGTTGGAAGACGGTATCCCCTCGCTAATCTGATACAATCTTTCTGATTCGCGTATCAGGTAGTCTTGATCCATCACAGGGTATGGCGGATCACAGCGAGCCACCACCCCCAGGATTGCACCTGCCATCGTTGCGATTGTATCTGTATCGCTCCCAAGAAGGTTCACTACTTCAACGAGGCCTTCATGGGGCCTCTCGTGAAATGCGAAGCCAACGTATCCTGCCAAAAGAGCAGTCTTCGATGCAGCGCCGACAAATCGCCTCTCCATACATCCGATTTCACGCACCAACTCCCTATACGCTTCCATCGTATGTGCATGGGCGTTCATCCTCCTTTCTATCTGCTCAGCGTCCAGACGCATCTCCTCCAACGCGTGAGATACGGATTCGCGAAGCGTTTGACCAGTCTGCTTCTCCCACTGAGGTAGCCAGTAGAAAGTAAGCTCTTCATCTGAACTGATTATCTCTGGTAACGTGTCCAGTTCATCTATGATCGCACGCCACCGAGGAGGTCCGGGAATTTCACGGCACAAAACTGCGTCGCGTAGGTTCAGCGCATGGAACGCTGCCCCCAGGATTCCCCTCGGGTGACCATGGGTTACAATTGCATTTCGGATTACTTGGCGAAGAACATTCGCATTAGTCAAATGCCGCGCGGCGCACCACACGTGCGGCTGTATCCTCATTGCGCCACCATTGCCACCACCCTCAGTGTATCCAGATCCATCTACCCTGTAGAAATTCGAGTTCCACGTCGCGTTACTCCGTTTGAGTGAATTCGCGGCGATCATGGTCCCACGTCCAGCACCCAGAGCGTACGAAAGCCAGATTGGCAATTCAATCTTCGAGAATGTTTCAACATCGAATGTTCCGTCGCTCCTGATGGAACGGCAAGTAGCCAATCGCAACTGGGTATCATCAGAGTAACATCCTGCTGGCAAGCGTATGGTCACGCCAAACTTTCCACCTATGCGCCTTTTCCAACCCACCGGTTCGGTAATCCGCATCACACCATCTGTCCGCCGACTTACTCCCTGTGCATTGGAGAGTTCTGTGATAAAACCAAGGGCATCGCCATAGGCGGCCCAGAGCATGGATCGGCGGATGACCTCTTTCTGGTTCATGTCGAATTCGCTAAGCGTCGTTTACCGAAACAATTCTGGCTTTTCCAAACAAGGAACTCGCGAAGCCCTGTCGAAGATTGCTAGCATGCTTTCTACGCCAGCCGCGTGTTCAGCCTCATTAACGTAGATAGCTCTGAGATAGTCAAGAGCCCAATTCTCCAGGGTATAAGACCTCGGCCTGCTTGCATGTTGGCACATTGGCTGGCGTTCCCTTTTGCCGGGTAGCCATGGTGCCGCTCTCATAGGCTAAGACCTTCTGTGCAAAGAGCCTCTCTAATCCCTCAGCGCCAGCCTGTCTCACGACCACCCCAGCATAGGCATTGTTCGTTGTGCAGAAAACAACTCCCTTGTGCGTGAGGACCTCCGACCCAAATGATAGTATGCACCACCATCCGGGACTGGCAGAATGCCACTTCTTTCGAGAGATAGCGAAGAGATCACAGTTGACCCTCGTTATCGAAAGGTTTACGTATCCGTGCCAGTCCCTATCTCTCTGGCGGTCGGGGCAGTTGAACGTAACGATGAATTCCAGCCGCCTGTCTATGCCAAGGCTGGCACGTGGCTTCACGGCTCCAGAAGCAAGAATGCCTGTCATCCCACAATTGGTTGTGAAGTGGAGGACCTCGGTGATCCCTCGATCTTTGATTATGCTCTCAACACTCACAACGTGATCTCCCTGAATGTTCCCGCCTTAAGAAGTCCGATGAGCCGAGAGGCATTTTCTGGTTTGTATCCAATAATGACCAATTCTCTCGCTCGCGTTATGGCAACAGCTAAAATTCTACGCAGATTCTCAAGTGCACTGTCACCCGGTTCCTCCCCATGGGGAGTCGTCTCATCGTTTAGACCTAAGATGAAAACATGGTCAAACTCTAGACCCTTGGCCGAGTGCATTGTAGAGAGAGCAATATTCTCAGTGCCTGTGGGCCATTCTCCGGCTCTCGTGATTTCGACATAGGGAAGTGCCTCTCTTTCAAGAGCCGCCTTCAGGCAGTCAAACCACTGGCCGCCGTGAGGCTTTAGGAAGGCTACCGATTCCTTCGAGAGATCTATGTACGACTTGATATACTCCAGCACATATGCAATCTGCTTGTTATATTTCCCCTTGAGAACAAGCGGAACTGGACCGCTTCGAGAACAGGACTTAAGGTCAGGCAAGGCACCATCGTCTCCGATGCTCATCCCGTCGAGCAGCGGACTAGCGAGAGCACAGATCTGCGCGGTATTTCGGTGATTCTGCCTCAGCGTATAGGTTTTGGGATTCAGAATTCCCACTTCCTTCCACGTGAACCCTCGCGGATATATCCTTTGTGCGGCATCCATGACAAACACCACTGACGATGGCTTGGCTGCACAGTTCATGATGGCGCGAATCTGATTTGCTGACATGTCCTGCGTTTCATCGACTATGATGATGTCGTACTGCACGTCCTGTGGTTCTTGTGCCAGCAGAAGCGCAAGATCGTTCCAATCCACTACTCCCGTACTATCCTTCCAATTTGAATAGGGTGATACGACCTCATCGAGGAGCTTCCTCCGAAGATCTTTGTCGACGCGTGGCGCACTGCCTCTGCCATCACGCTTGCAGTCGAGGTAGGCCGCGAGATCATCCGGCAGGAACCGGCCAAGCAGATAATCGACTTCATCGACGACAAAGTCACCGGGCAAAGGGATGTGCTGGCTAAGGCGCTTGATTTCTCGCTGGCTCCTTTCCACATCGAGGACTTGATACGTGTCATAAATGTCCCGCGTAAATTTCGCGAAAGTGGAAACGCACAGCTCCAAACCAGGCTCACTCTGTGCTTCGCCTTGTGCGAGATCAGCAATATATCCCTTGAGAGTCCTGTTGTAAGTGAGGACAAGCGCTCGGACACATCCTGCAATGTGCAAACGTGTCTTTCTGCTAACCCAGAAGCGCGACAATTGTCGTAGCATCAATAAAGCAGTAGTCGTCTTTCCAGAGCCAGCGGCGCCTCTTATGATCTTCACGCCGTCTCTTGGTTCCGATATAATCGCAAGTTGTTCAGGTGTTGGAGGTCGCTTGTACAGACTTTTCATTTCTATTGCTCCCCAGCCTTGAGAGAATCAAATGCGCTCAGAAGAACAGAGGGAAAACGAGGACAGTCGCCTACTTCTGCCTTCTCTTGTCTCATTTGTCCCTCGGCCTTCGTAGCTTCATGGCCATCGCACTCATTCCGGCCTCACCACATCTGTCCGGCCCACGCAGGGCCGCCACTCTCATTCGTCGCACGTTCGTCAGGGGTGTGTCTCTGGGGACTATTATGCCGGATACGGGCGGGAGAGACAAGGGGAAAAGAGAGTTGTTGGTTAGTTGTTGGTTGTCAGTCGGCGGTTGTAAGTCCGCTCAGTACAAGAATTTACCTGCGTCCACTGGCGGCGAATAAATCTCCACATTTTTGCGATTTCACTTGACACAGAACCATCGCAGATGTACGATTATCATGCAACTGAATAGAGAGTCGTAAATGCCCCCCCGGAAGAGAGGAGGTCGAAATCCGAAGCACGAAGTACGAGACAAGGTCAAGTCACCCAGAGGCAACAAACAAAGCCAGTTTCGGGGACCTGTCCCCGAGCGAAGGGTCCATTGTGCGAAACAAAGCCAATTTTGGGAGCATGTCGGCCGGGCGCAGAGGGCATGTTGTACAAACAAAGCCAACTCCGGGGCGGGGCTTGCGTGGCAATCTGGGGCGAGCGGGGACGCTCGCCCTACCGCGCCAAAGCCAATTGGCAGAGAACGGGGAGCAGGATAGCGGATTCTGCCAAACAAAGCCAATTTCTTGCGCCCCTGGTGGGCCGGGGGGGCGAAGACTGGAGACGTAGTGCCAAACAAAGCCAAACTTGGGAAGGATGGGGTGTGTGGGAGAGATGGGAATTCTGCGCGGAGTGGCTTCACGGCGGAGGGTGCGAAAACAAAGCGAATTTCCGCGGTATTGCGACCAGCGCGGCTGGGGACATCGCCGTCATCACCGCGAAACAAAGCCAATTCCTGCGGTATTGCGGCGCCGCCGTGACTTTGGGAAGTCAGAAACGCCGCTCGACTCTGAACTTGGGCGATTTTTCCACGTTATTTCCGATGATACCGATAACTTCATCGTTGACAGGTCAGATTGCCGATAATAAGGTGGTGTGCGATGGACCGTCTAACTGGCGGGTACGTTCCTGGTGCATCTATAGGAGCATCTTTAAGGAGGCCAAAAGATGTATGCTCGCGTCAGTTCCGCTGCGTATGCGCTTCGGGGAATCCCATTCGGTATCCGGGCGCTGGTCATGTTGCTTGGGGTCGTATTGCTCTTGACGGGCACGGGCTGGGCTCAAAATGACGTAAATCAGCCTGCCGCCAAGCCTGCTGTGACTATCGGGCAAGTCAAACCCCCGGAGACGCCGGAAAGTCCCTACGTCGCGGAGGTGACCGGCAACGACGTCTTCATTCGTTCCGGGCCCAACGCCAACACTTACTACCAGTGCGGCAAGCTCTACAAGGGCGACAAGGTCCAGGTGGTCAAGGCAGAGCAGGACTGGGTCTGCATCGTTCCGCCGCCGGGGTGCTTCTCCTGGATCCCGATGCAGTACGTGAGCATCAATCTGAACAACCCGACGATGGGCATCATCACCGGCGACAACGTCCGCATCTATGCGGGCTCCGACTACGTCGAGCCCATGCACTCGACGAGCGAGCAGGTCAGGCTCTTTCGCGGCGATAACGTCAGGCTGCTCGGCGAGGAGAAGGACGACTACTACAAGATCGCCCCGCCCCAGGGCGCCTACCTGTGGGTGAGCAGCCAATTCCTTCGGCGCATGCAGCCGGCAGGCGACCGGGGAGTCGTCCAGACCGAGCCGACGCAGGGGCCGGCGGGGCAGACCCCGCAGGTGCAGACACAGCCTGCCACGGAATCCGAGTTGCTCGACGCGTACTACGCCCTGAGCAAGCTCGTCAAGGCGGAGCACGACAAGCCGATGGCGGGGCAGAACTACGCCGCGGTGAAGGAAAAGCTCCTGGCAATTGCCCAGAACCAGGCGGCCGGCAAGGCGGCACGCTACGCCGACTTCACGCTCAAGCAGGTCGAGCGGTTCGAGCTGGCGGGCACCGTGTCCAAAGAGATCGAGCTCCAGAGCAAGCAGTTGTCGAAGGTGACGGAGAAGATCGATGAGGCGCGCCAGGCGAGACTGGCCGAGATCAAGGATTTCGGCAAGTTCGCCGTGATCGGAAAGCTGGAGAACTCCAGCCTCTATGGGACGAGCGATCAGACCAAGCGGTACCGGATTCTCGACGACTCGGGCAAGACGGTCTGTTACGTCGCGCCGGTCGGTGCCGCGGCCGGTCAGGACCTGAGCAAGCTGATCGGTAAGAAGGTCGGACTCGTCGGCCAGATCGAGCCGCACGAGGCGACCGCCCGGGCCTTCATCAAGTTCACGGAAATCGTGCCGCTCGAGACCGCCGGCGCACAAGCGCCGTGAGTCGAAGGCGGACTTCCGCAAAATGCAGCGCCTGAAAAACAAGAAGTCGCGTCCGGATGAATGGACGCGACTTCTTTCATTTACAGCGGCTGCAACAGCAATCGCCCGGCTCAGCGAGGGTTACGCCTCTGTGCCGGGGATCGCCGCGACATCATCCTTCGGAGCGACCACCGGGCCCTTCTCAAAGTCTTCCGCGGTCGGCTTGAGCGTCAGGTTGTACCACGGGGACTTCTCGTTCTCCACGACATCTCTCCACAGGACCATCTTGCCCGTATAGGCCGAGATGCGGCTCATGATCGCCGTGAGCGTGGATTCCGCGACGTTGCGGGCCTCGTTCAGCGGCTTTTCCTGCATGATGCTGGTCAGCAGGTCGATGTGCTCCTGGACATAAGGGTCGCGGTCCGGGAACTGCGGCGCGGTGATTTCCTTGGCGCCTTTGAGTCCGCCCCCACCGCCGGTTTCACCCTCGGTGCCTCGGAAGAACTCGCGGACATCGCCGTCCGTGCCGTTGATCTGGCGGCACATGCTGTGGATGCGACAGCCGTCGCGGTAGTCCAGATCGACGCTGAAGAAGTCGAACTGGTCTCCGGTTTTGCGGCGGGCGCGACCGCCGAAGCCAAGAGCACTGGCCGGCGGATGGCCGATGTACCAGTTGGCGATATCGATGTTATGGACGTGCTGCTCGACGATGTGATCGCCGGACATCTCGGTGAAGCTGACCCAGTTGCGGATCATGTAGTCGGCGTCGCTCTCGCCAGGCTTGCGGTTCTGGAACCACAGGGCGCCGCCGCACCACCAGACGGCCCCGCCGGCGATCTTGCCGATCGCGCCGCGCTCGACGGCGTACTGCGTTCTCAGATAGCTGGCCTCATGCCGGCGCTGCGTGCCGGCGACGACGGCCAGGCCCTTCTGCTTGGCGACTTCGCCCGCCGCGATCACTCTGCGTCCGCCGGGCGGGTCTACGGCCACGGGCTTCTCCATGAAGACGTGCTTGCCGGCGTTGACAGCCGCCTCGAAGTGCACCGGCCGGAAGTTCGGCGAGGTCGCGATGAGAACGACCTCGACGTCGGTTTCGAGCAGCTTCTTGTATGCGTCGGCGCCGCCGAAGCAGCGGGCGGCCGGCACGTTGTACTTCTTGCCGAGGTTCTCGGCCTTGCCTTTGAACCAGTCGGCCGTGGCGACGGTGGTCAGCTCCACGTCGATGGCCTTGGCCGCCTCGAAGCAGTTCTCGAGAGCGCCGGTCCCGCGGCCGCCACAGCCAATCAGGGCGACCTTGAATTTTCGCTTGGCCTGGCCGGCGAAGATCACATTCTTACCCGCCAGAGCAGCCGCCATGCCCGCCGCGGAGGTTGTCATGAAACTCCTGCGCGAGACGCCGGCTCGCTCGGTTGATTTCTGTGCCATGAGTTGTTCCTTTCCAATGAATTGGGATGCATGCTTTCGTGCTTACGGAGACTCACATCGGGCCGTCACACGGCGAAATCGTCGCAGGCGCGGTAGGCCTCGATCACCGCCCGCTCGCCCTCCTTGCCTCTGATGCTCTTGCCGTGCTCCATGCACAGCACGCCCTGGTAGCCTTTCTTGTACAGGTGTCGGAAGATATTCTTGTAGTTGATCTCGCCGGTTCCAGGCTCGTTGCGGCCGGGATTGTCCCCGAGGTGGAACGCCGCAATCTCGCTCCAGGCCTTGTCGATGTTGGGGATCAGGTTGCCCTCGGTGATCTGCTGATGGTACAGGTCATCGATGATCTTGCAGGCGGGGCTGTTGACCGCCTTGCAGATCAGGTAGGCCTGCGGGATCTTCTGGAGGAACAGGCCCGGGTGGTTGGCCCACCAGTTCAACGGCTCAAGGACGATAATCATGCCGGCGGGCTCGGCGACCTCGACGCAGCGTCGCAGATTGTCGATCAAGTTGGCTGTCTGGTAATCCGGCTCCATTCGCTGGCTGATGCAGCCCGGGGCGATCAGCGCCCACTTGGCGTTGGCCCGCTTGCAGGTCTCTACGGCCTGCTTGGTGCGCTCGACGATGTCCTTGCGGACCTCCTCGTCCTGGGTGACCAGCGTGGCCTTGCCAAACTCGGCGTACATGACGAAGGGCCCGATTGTGATGCCGAGGCGGTCCGCGTCTTTGGCCATCTTTTCCTGGAGCTCCGGGGGCTTTCCCATCAGGCCGTTGTCGAACATGCCGCTGAAGCCCTCGTCGGCCATGAATTTCAGGTTGTCGATCGGGTCATTGCCGGCGTGCTGGCGGAACATGCCCAGGTCGGGCGCGTACTTGAGCTTGAACTTCTTTGGCGTTTTGCCTGCTTCGGCCGCTCCGGCTGCCGCTGGCACAGTAGAAACCGCCATCGCCGCCGCGGCGGCCCCGGAAATGAAATGACGCCGGGAAACACTTTCCCTGCGTTGCTGCGAGGAATCCTGCTGATTCTTCATTGAGGTACTCCTGTGATTATTTCTTCATGGGCATCCACTTCTGCTTGCTCTTGGAGCTGGCGACGACGGTCTCGATGAAGAGCATGCCGCGCACGCCGGCCTCGACACTCGGGAAGTCCAGGGCCAATTCGCTGGGTTTTTCGCCGGCGATATGGCACTTCACCGTCTCGCAGAAGTTCATGTAGTTGTTGGCGAAGGCTTCAAGGAAGGCTTCGGGGTGGCCGGAGGGCAGGCGTGTGCCGCGTCCGGCGGCGGGGCTATAGGCACCGACGTAGCCGTTGCCCCGCTTCCAGACCTCCTCCGGCTTATCCATCCGGCGGACGTACAGGTAGTTCGGGTGCTCCTGATGCCATTCGAGGCTGGCCTTCTCGCCGTGGATCCAGATGGCCAGGTTGTTCTCCTCGCCGATCGCGATTTGCGTGGCGTGCAGCACGCCGTTGGCGCCGTTGTCGTACTTCAGCAGACAGTTGCAGTCGTCGTCGAGCGGCCGGCCCGGGACGAATGTGGACAGGTTGGCGCAGATCTGGGCGATCTTCAGGCCGCTGATGTACTCGGACAGGTTGGCCGCATGCGTGCCGATGTCGCCGACGCAGCCGCCGGCGCCGCTCTGCTTCGGGTCGGTCCGCCAGCTCGCCTGCATCTGCCCCGTCTTCTCGAGGGCCGTCGCCAACCAGCCCTGCGGGTACTGCACGACGATCTTGCGGATGTTGCCCACTTCGCCCTTGCGGACCATGTCACGGGCCAGCTTGACCATCGGATAGCCCGCGTAATTGTGCATCAGGCCGAACACGAGGCCCTTCTTCTGGACCAGTCTTTGCAGCTCCTTGGCTTCCTTCGAGGTGATCGTCATCGGCTTTTCGCACATGACGTGGAACCCGGCCTTGAGGAAGTCCCGGGCGATCGGGAAGTGCCAGTTGTTGGGCGTGGTCACGGAGACGAAGTCGACCCGCTCGCTGGGGGACAGCGCCCGCTCCGCCTTGATCATCTCGTTATAGTCGCTGTACACGCGATTGGGATTCAGGGCCAGATTCTTGCCCATTTCCTTCGATTTCGCGGGATTGATATCGAACGCTCCGGCCACAAGCTCGATTTCGCCGTCCAGACGCGAGGCCTTGCGATGGACCTCGCCAATGAACGCCCCCGGGCCCCCGCCAATCAAACCCATTCTCAACTTTCGGTCGAGTTTCATACCTGCTCCTTTCAATTCAGCCCTTGCTTGGTGGTCGAAGCCTGCCCCCGCGAAGGCGGGGCTCGATTCGATGACTATTCCATGGGACGATTGTCCCCCGAAACGCGTTGCCTCCTGTACTCAAAACCCGTGACAATTATAGGAACCCGCACCCGCAAAGCAATCCCAAAAGGCCGCTGTAGGCGGGCGTCCCGGCCTCTGCGAGGGGTCAATATACCGGATGACGGGCCCGTCCGCAAGCCTTTGCCGCAAGTCACCTGTCCCGCAGACGTCTATCGCACAGGTGATGCTCCGCAGTCTTCACGATCACACCGGCTTGATGCCCAAAACTAAGGGTTGACAACGGTGGGCACAAGCCTTAAACGTTGCTCTGTACCGGGCCCACTGGTCCGGCGGTAAGCGTTCAGGTAGGGATTGTGCGATATGCAGACAGATGTCAGTCCGGTGGGCGTGGACCTGTATTTCCTTCCGGTTCAGACGCGGGTGCCCCTGAAGTTCGGGCCGGAGACCCTGACCTCGGTGATCTGCGCGCGGGTGTGCATGACGGTCGCGAGCGTCAAAGGCCAGCGGGCGCAGGGCTGGGGCGAGACGCCGCTGAGCGTGCAGTGGGCCTGGCCCAGCAGCCTGGGGTACCAGGAACGCTGTGACGCGATGGAGACCTTCTGCAAGACCCTGTCACACGCCTGGGCCGACTTCACGGGACACGGCCACCCCATCGAGGTGGGTCATCGCTTCAATGAGACGGTGCTGCCGAAGCTGCTCAAGGACCTGAACGCCAAGCGCGGCAAGGGCAAGGAGCCGATGCCGTGGCTGGCGGCCCTGATCTGCGACTCGGCGTTCGATCTCGCCTTACATGATGCCTATGGGCAGCTTCTGAATCGCCCGATCTATTCGACCTATAATCGCGAGTTCATGAATGCTGATCTGGCCCACTTCCTCGAGCCGGCGCCGGGCAGCGGCGTGTCCTTCATCGGAAAGTACCCCGAGGACTTTCTGGTCCTGCCGCCGGCGCAGCGGATGCCTGCGTGGCACCTTGTGGGCGGTAAGGACCTGCTCGACACCTCGGAGTTGACCGGCAGCGAGCCGAAAGACGGCTACCCGGTCCTGCTGCCCGACTGGATCGAGCGTGACGGCCTCAAGTGTCTCAAGGTGAAACTGCGGGGCACTGACGCCGCATGGGATTATGACCGGCTGGTCAAGGTCGGCAAGATCGCCATCGAGCACAACGTCCTGTGGCTGACGAGCGACTTCAACTGCACGGTGACGCAGCCGGCGTACGTCAACGAGATTCTGGACCGGCTGGTGAAGGAGCAGCCGCGAATCTACGGGATGATCCTGTACGTGGAGCAGCCGTTCCCGTACGACCTTGAGGCCAACCGGATCGACGTGCACAGTGTCTCGGCCCGCAAGCCGCTGTTCATGGACGAGAGCGCCCACGACTGGCGGCTCATCCGGCTCGGCCGGCAGTTGGGCTGGTCCGGCGTCGCCCTCAAGACCTGCAAGACCCAGACGGGGGCGCTGCTGAGCCTGTGCTGGGCCAAAGCCCACGGCATGACCCTCATGGTCCAGGACCTGACCAACCCCATGCTGGCCCAGATCCCGCATTGCCTCCTGGCGGCCCACGCCGGCACGATCATGGGCGTCGAAACCAATGGCATGCAGTTCTACCCGGCCGCCTCGGCCCCGGAGGAAGCCGTCCATCCCGGCCTGTACCGCCGGCGCAATGGCGAGGTCGATCTCTCGACGGTGAAGGGCTCCGGATTCGGATACAGGCTCGAAGAGATCAAGCGGCAATTGCCCGAAAAGGCGGTCAGCTTTTCGAAGTAAAGGATCGGTGTGCACGGCACACCCTACTACTCCGACCACACTAATTTGGTGAATGCCGGGTGGCAGCGGCAAGCGGAGTCTTCGGAGCTTGCCGATGGTGTCCAGGCGTGGACATGAGCCATCGGCAAGCTGGCGCTTGCCGCTGCCACCCACTGCTTTAGCGTAGTCAGAGTACTACAGAATCGATTCGATTGTCATGCTGAATGAGGTCCGTAGGGTGGGTCCTTGACCCACGCGTTCTTTGATCGATGTGTATGTGACTCGTGGGTTGAGAACCCACCCTACATGGCTTCGCTTCGCTCAGGGTGACAAACAGGGTATTCCGCCAGATATGGGAGTGAATGACATGGCGAAGTTGAGCGCCTTTGCGGATGAAGTAGTGGATGATTTTCGCGGGCAAGTGGAGTTCTTGGTGAAGGAGAAGGTCGGGTACATCGAGCCACGATTCTTCAGCAAGAAGAACATCATGGACCTGACGACCAAGGAGCTGAAGGAGGCTCGCAAGCTGATTCGCGACAACGGCCTGAAGGTCAGCGCCATCGGCTCGCCCATCGGCAAGGTCCGGCTGGATCAGCCGTTCGAGCCGCACCTGGAGAAGTTCAAGCACGCCGTCGAGCTCGCCCAATTCTTCGGCACGCCGTTCATTCGCATGTTCAGCTACTACGCTCCGGAGGGCAAGAATATCGACGACTATCGCGACCAGGTCATGGAACGCATGGCGGCCAAGGTCAAGCTTGTCGAAGGCACCAGCGTCATGATGGTCCACGAGAACGAGGCCAACATCTACGGCCACTCGGCGAGAAACTGTGCCGATATGGTCGAGACGATAAATTCGCCCAAGTTCCGTCTGGCGTACGACCCGGCGAATTTCGTCTGGGGCGAGAAGATCACGAACAACGTCGAGGTCTGCTGGCCCGTGATGAAGCCGTACGTCGTTCACGTGCACATCAAGGACTGGAAGCTCGGCGCCAAGGACATCGGCAGTATGCCGGGCGAAGGCGACGGCCAGATCAAAGCGCTGCTGGCGGAGCTGGCGACCATGAAGTACGACGGGTGCGTCACGATGGAGCCGCACCTGGAGGCCGGCGGCCAGTTCGGCGGCTCGACCGGGCCGGAGCTGTTCACCAAGGCTATCGCCGCCGTCAGACGCATGGCCAAAGCAGTCGGCCTGAAATTGAATTGAGAAGAATCAGCGTACTGCATGATGAGTCCGTCGCATGGCATGTGGGAACTACAAGGCTTCCGGGTGGCATCGTCAAGGCCGCAGGCCTTGGCGATGGCTGCATCGTATCGTAAGAAGGCCATCGCCAAGCTGCGCTTGACGCTGCCACCCAGTGAGAGGAATCTGTTACTTGAGTTTCTGCGGTCGAAGGGGTTCGGGACATGAAAACATGGAGCTTCGGCGTCGTTGGAGCGGGCCTGATTGCGGATTTCCACGCGAGGGCAATCCGTGACATTCCCAACGCGCGATTCGTCGCCTGCTGCGATACAGTCGCGCCAAAGGCACAGGCCCTGGCCGCCAAGTATGGGGCCAAGGCATTCACCAGCTTTGAGGAGATGCTCAAGAGCAAAGACATCGATATCGTGACGATCGCCACGCCCAGCGGTCTGCACATGGAGCCGACGGTCGCGGCGGCCAAGGCGGGCAAGCACGTGATTTGCGAGAAGCCCATCGAGATCACGCTGGAGCGGATCGACGCCATGATCGCGGCCCACAAGAAGGCGGGGACCCGGCTGGGCGGCATCTTCCCGTACCGGTTCAACGACATGATGGTGCCGCTTCGCGAGGCGATCCAGTCCGGCCGCTTCGGAACGATCACCTGCGCCAGTGTCTATGTCCCCTGGTGGCGAACCGACGCGTACTACAAGGATTCCTGGCATGGGACCTGGAAACTCGACGGCGGCGGGGCCCTGATGAACCAGTCCATCCACATGGTGGACATGCTCTGCGACCTCATGCCGCCCATCGAATCGGTGCAGGCGTTCACCGGCACGCTCGGCCATAAGATCGAGACCGAGGACACCGCCGTCGCGGTGCTGCGCTACAAGGGCGGAGCGCTCGGCGTCATCTACGGCACCACCGCCTCCTATCCCGGCCAGTTCCGCCGATGCGAGATCACCGGGACCAAAGGCACGATGATCAACGTCGAGAACAGCATCACCGTCTGGCAGTTCGCCGACGAGAGGCCCGAGGACGAGCAGGTCCGCAAAAAGTTCATGACGATCCAGGGCGGCGGCGGCGTCGCTGATCCGGCGGCCATCACGCACGAGAACCACACGCGAAACTTCAAGGCCTTCCTCGAAGCCCTCGAAACGAAAAGGGATTTCTGGATCAGCGGTCCCGAGGCCCGCAAAGCCGTCGAAGTGATCCTGGCCATCTACCGCTCCGCCAAAGAAGGCCGCCCGGTGAAAGCAGGGTGATTCAGGCTCCGATCTGCGATTTGAAATTTGAGATCTGCGATTTGAGATCTCAGATGCCTAGCGTCTGCCGGCGACGGGCTCGGCCCTGGGTTCCGGGGTGACGGCCATGATCGTGGGGGTCACCTGGACCCGGCGGTACCTGGTGACATCCAGCCTGGACGCCTTCTCGCGGACGAATTTCGGGCCCCGGCCGGTCACGATCTCCTTCTCCTCCCGGACGAAATCGATGTATTGGAGCAGGGCCCAGGCGCTGTTGTTCCAGCGCATCTGGTAGCCCCGCTGGTGGGCTTGTCTCTCCATGCGCAGCCGCTTGCGCTCGTTGAAGACGAGAAAGTCGATGGCCTGGGCCATCTGTTCGACGGATGGCTCGCCGGGATCGACGAGGATACCACGAGCATAACGGTCGATGATCAGGCCCTCAGGACACGGCTTGTTGGAGAGCAGCAGCTCCTGTGCGTACCGGAACTTCGTCGTGATGGCGACCCGGCCGGAGCCCAGCGTGTCCGCGAGAATCCCGCTGGAAATCTGCTGCATGTTCAGGTACGGCAGGAGCATCATGTTCGTCGCCCCGTACAGCTTCAGCAGCGTGTGCTCGTCGAGAAACGTATCGAGAAACACGACATCATAATCGTCGAAGTTGGTTCCTCCGAGCTCCTTGACCCTGCACGATTTGACTTTCGCCTGCTCCAGGGCCTCGTTGATTGCGGCCTGGAACTGCCGGTAGGGCGTGCCGCCCTCGGCCCGGACGAATTCCGGATGCGATTTGCCGGCAATCAGGTAGACCATGTTCTTTCGCTGCTCCGCGGTGCAGGACTCTTCGAGGAACAGCCCGTAAGCCCGGATGCTGTACGGAATGCCTTTGCCCGGCGACGGCATGCCCAGCGTCGTGATGAGGAATCGGTTTTCCAGGCCGTACTCCCGCTTGATGGCCAGGCGGTCGAAGTGAGACGGGTGGCCCATCCGAACCCCGTGGTCGATGTGCTTCAGCTTGTCGTGCGGTATCCCATACATGTCGGATTCGAGAATCTCGATGGCGCTTTCCGTGGTCACGATGAGTCCGTCGCTGTGCCGGGCGAGGTTCTGAATCGTCGTCTTCTCGTGCAGGTCGGGCTCGTCGGGAACAGTGTGCAGGTAGACCAGCGTGATCAGCCCCCTTTCATGGAGCGCCTGTGCCAGTATGACGAAATTGGTGCCCTGGCCGTCCTTGCCCTCGGTACTGGGGTCCAAGCCGAACTCGTGCTGCAGGACGACCACCGTCGGGTTCCTCGCTTCGCCGGCCCGCGTGTAAATATGCGTGATCGCGTCCCGCCACGACTCAGGATTATACTGATCGATGGTCAGATCGACGGGAATATCGTAAGGCCCGCTGCCATTATCGATGGCGACCACGCGGATATGGCCTACCTCGGCGGTGAAATGCGCCAGCGCCGTGGCCAGATCGCGAGAGAACGTCCCGATCCCGCACCTCCGCGGCGGATACGTGCTGACGATCCGTATATTGTACGGCATAGCCCTACCCCCCATTGCACATCGCAGGATTGTACGTTCAAAAAGGGGCTAGGTTTGCTGATCTGTCCAGAAGATGAGAAGATGGGAAGGTAAGAAGGTGGGAAGGTAAGAATGGGTCCACAGCATCAATAGCAGAATTTATCGGATTTCATCTCCATTGCGTTCAGCATGCTGATTATGCTCTCATACGCTGCATCCAAACGTTGAAACACCTCTTCGGGTATGTACTTGCACGCCAAGGCGAATTCCAGCCAACACTGAGTCTCGGATGCCTCCTCCATGGCATCCGTCATCTTGTTCCGGAAGACGGATATATAGCGTCTCTTCCTCCAACCCTCGGCGACATTGGTGCAGACCGAGCGTGAGGCTCTCCTGACCTGATCGATCATAGAGAACTTCTCCTCGACCGGAAACCGCTTTGTCATTTCAAATATCTCCATGGCGGCGCCGAATGCGCGTCTATACACTTCCAAGTCCCGAAAGTGGCGGATCTCCTTCTTCCTCTCTGTGTCCACGTCTTATCCTCCTACCTTCGTACCTTCCCACCTTCTTACCTTCCCTTGTCTATGAACCCAAGGCCCTCAAGACCCCCTTGACGTAACCGACGGATTCGGACAGGCCGGGCAGAGGGTCGTTCTCATCTTTCTCGTATTCGAATGAGACAATTCCTGCATAATTGATTTTGATGAGGGTGCGCAGGACTTGGGGGATGTCGATGATGCCTCGGCCGACCTCCACCGTGTCGCTCTTGGCCGTGGCCGCCGATTCATCTTTGAAGTGCACGTCATAGAGCCGGTCGGCAAACTTGACGATGGAGGCCGAGGGGTCCACGCCGGCGCGGATCGTGTGGCCGATGTCGTTGCACAGGCCGATCCGCTTGTCGAGGTCCTTGATCCTCTCGTAGACAGTCTCCGGGGTAGGATAGAGCTTGTCGCCGGGACCATGATTGTGGATCGCGACCGTGAGGCCGTATTCCTTAACCTTTTTGTCGACCAGCGGCAGCAATTCCGGCTGGGGCACGCCGATAATGACTCTCATGCCGGCGGCCTTGGCGTACTCGAACGCCCGCGAGACCTCCTGCTCGTTGTTCATATAGATCACGCCGCCGCCGTAGAGGTCGAGTCCGGCGGCCTTGACTTTCGCGACCGCTTCCTGGATCTGCTCGGGCGTGCTGTTCATCGGCAGGTGAACGTCCTTGAAGGCGATGTGTTTGAGGCCGACCCTCTTGGTCATCTGCAGGGTCTGGTCGAGACTGAACTTGCGAAGCGTGTAGGAGGCCAGACCCAGCTCAAACCTCGCGATCTGCGGCGTGGCAGCGGCAATCGCAGCCTGCCGCCGGCTGGACGTATTACCGGTAACCAATACGGCTGCGGTCCCGACCGCCGCCGCTGTCAGAAACTCTCTTCTGCTCCGGACTCGTTTCATAAGCACCGTCTCCTTATCAAGGGCCTGTCGCGCATCGCGTCACGCACGACGCCCGGCGCAATGCGCGCGACTATGATACCACAATCAGCCTGAGGGCAAAAACGCATTTTCCGCCCGCTGTCCGCGTGGGGATCAGGGCAAACGCAAAGTCCCAAACACGGTGGGCGGCATCGTCAAGCGCAGCTTGGCGATGGCGACTTTCCTATGCCCAGGACCATCGCCAATGCCTTCGGCCTTGACGATGCCACCCGGGCAGTGCTCTCAAGATGTTGACTCTCGGGACTTTGCGTTTGCCCTGGGGGTGTGGTCGGAATACGGTGACAGCGCATAGCCGTGTGCCGACTGCCCCTCTTTCGTCCCTTACGGGACTCGTTTTATCCTTGGCCCCGGTTTGCCCAGCGATAAATCGCTGGGCTATTCTCTGTCGTCCTACGGGCTTGGGCTGCCGCCCCGCAGGGGCGATCGGCAAGAGCCCACCGTTTCAACGGTGGGTACCGATAGCGAATGATATCCGCAAGCCCCGTAGGGGCGACAGAAAACAGGCAACGGGGGGGCGTCCTTCCATCGGGTGTGGTCGGAATCCGCCACCGAATACCGACCGCACCCTGCCCTGGCGTGGGGATTCCGTTGCGTTGACAGGGCGCCGCTTGCGTGATACTCTCGTTGGTGTTGGATCGGCAAAGCATGATTCGTTGCGAGGAGTGCCTTATGAGAAATGTCAACAGAGGGGTGTCGCGCCGCGACTTCTTGAAGGCCTCGGCCGTCGCGGGAGCGGGCCTCGCGATTCCCACAATCATCCCTTCGTCGGTATTCGGCGTCCAAGCCCCGAGCGAGCGGATCAACCTCGCCTGCATCGGCGTCGGGCGCATGGGCACCGACGATCTGAAGGAGGCCCTGGGCTTCAGGCAGGTGCAGGTCGTGGCCGTCTGCGACCTCGACGCCAAGCGGGCGAAAAATGCGCAGGCTCTGGTGGAGTCCCGTTACGCCAAGCAGAACGACGCCGGGGCCTACAAAGGCTGTGCCGCGTATGGCGACTTTCACGAGCTGCTGGCGCGGGGCGACATCGATGCAGTGCAGATCGCGACGCCGGACCACTGGCACACATTGCTGGCCTTGGAGGCGGCCCGCAACGGCAAGGACATCTTCCTGCAAAAGCCGCTGACCTTGACCGTCCACGAGGGCCGAGTGTTGAGCGACACGGTCCGTCGCTACGGCCGGGTCTTTCAGGTCGGCAGCCAGCAGCGATCCGAAAAGGAGTTCCGAACCGCCTGCGAGCTGGTCCGCAACGGCCGGGCCGGCAAGCTCCATACGATCAAGATCGGCTTCGGCACGGACCCCGGCTGTGCCCCTCAGCCGACAATGCCCGTGCCGGAAAACCTGAACTATGAGATGTGGCTGGGTCCAGCCCCGTGGGCCCCGTATACCGAGGAGCGCGTGCATCCCCAGAACAGCATCACCGACCGGCCGGGCTGGCTCCGCATCTCCGACTACGGCGCGGGAATGATCACCGGCTGGGGCAGCCATCACCTCGACATCGCGCACTGGGGCATGGGCACAGAGTACACCGGGCCGGTGGAGATTGTCGGCGAGGCGGAATTCCCCAAAACCGGGCTGTGGGACGTGCACGGGGATTTCCGGATCGAATACACCTATGCCAATGGCGTCAAGATGATCGTCGCCGACGAGAAGAAGATCAAGGGCGGCATCCGGTTCGAGGGCGATAAGGGCTGGATCTGGGTCACGCGAGGGGCCATCGACGCCGAGCCGAAGTCGCTGCTGCAGGAGACCATCGGTCCCGGCGAGACGAAGCTCTGCGTGAGCAACAATCACAAGGGCAACTTCTACGACTGCGTGAAATCGCGGGCGGAGACGATCGCGCCGGTGGAGGTCGGGCACCGCTCATGCACGGCCTGTCTGTTGGGCGACATCGCGATGCGGACCGGCCGCAAATTGCGGTGGGACCCGGCGAAAGAGCAATTCGTCAACGACGATGCGGCGAACCGGATGCTCTCCAGGTCCATGCGTGCGCCCTGGCGTCTGTAAGTCCTGTATGTCGCACAGGTCCCATTCGTCCTGTATTCTGATTGGAGAATTGAGATGAGCATTCGCGGACGGTTGATTCAGTTCTCGGTGATTGTTGTTGTGACAGCATTGTTGATGCCGGCGCGCTTGTGGGGACAGGACCCGATCCCAACCAAAGACGAGGTCGCCAAGATGCAGGCAGCGGCGCCGGAAAAGCCTCGCGTCCCGCCGGTCAAGCCTCACAAGCTCCTGGTCTTCTCGCGGTCCTGGGGCTACAAGCATACGGCCAGGCCCTTCGGCGCCAAGGCCATCGAAATCATGGGCAAAAAGACCGGGGCGTACGAGCCGGTGCTGGCCGAGGAGCAGGATGTCCTCTTCGAGCCGCAGAACATCAAGCAGTTCGATGCCATCGTCCTCAACAACACCAATGAGGAGATCTTCCTGCCGGAGAATTTCGACAAGCTCCCGGCCGACGAGCAGGCCAGGGCCACCCAGCGCGATGAGATGCTCAAGAAGAGCTTTGCCGACTTCGTGCGCAACGGCGGCGGGCTCGCGGTGATTCACGCCGGTGTGGCGAGCTTCCGCAAATGGCCCGAGTTCGGCGAGATCATGGGCGCCCGGTTCGAGAACCATCCGTGGGGCGCCGGCTCGACCGTCGTGCTGAGGATCGAGGAGCCGGAGCATCCGCTGACCGCGGCGTTCAAGGAGCCGTACTTCATCGTGACCGATGAAATCTATCAGTTGGCTGATCCGTACTCGCGCGACAACGTGCGCACACTCGTCGTTGTGGACCCGGTCAAAAGCAAGACGACAGACGAGCAGAAGAAACTCATCCGCCGTCAGGACAACGATTTCGCCATGACTTACATCAAGACCTACGGCAAGGGACGAGTGTTCTATAACGCTCTGGGCCATCAGCACGAGCTCTTCTGGAATCCCGTGGTCCTGCAGCATGACCTCGACGGCATCCAGTTCGTCCTCGGCGACTTGAAGGCCGACACCACCCCAAGCGCCAAGATTGTAAAGAAATGAGACTATCGGCCCGTCGATCCGGCAAGGCAGGAGAGTCCGAATGAATAAGAAGACCGTTCGCGCAGGGATTGTGGGGGCCGGATTCTCGGCGTCGTTCCATTTCGAAGCGATCTCCCAGGTCTACGGCACCAACGTCGAGATCAAGGGCGTGTACGCGCTGGAAGGGGCGCAGGCCTATGGCGCGAAGTACGGGATTGCCGTCTATGATTCGCTCGAACGGCTCCTTGACGATGTGGACGTGATTCACTGCTGCGCCACGGCCTCCGCTCACGAGCCTATCGCGGTCGCCGCCCTGGAGCGCAACAAGTTCGCCATCGTGGAGAAGCCTCTGACCGGTTTTTTCGGCGATGGCGCCGAGAACTTCAATGGCGAGACATTCCCCAAGGAGATCGCCCGCGAGAAGGCCCTGGCGAGCATCGAGCGCATGATCAAGGCAGAGAGCAAGAGCAAGGGTCGAATCCTGTACGCGGAGAACTGGGTCTATGCCCCCTCGATCCAGAAGGAGCGGGAGATCATCGAAAAGACGGGGGCCCAGGTGCTCTGGATGCACGGCGAGGAGGCCCACTCGGGCTCGCACGCACGAACGTACGCATACTGGAAGTATTCCGGCGGCGGCGTGATGATCGGCAAGGGCTGTCACCCGCTGGGGGCGGCGCTCTACTTGAAACGAGTCGAGGGCAAAGCGCGGGACGGCAAGCCCATCCGGCCGAAGGCCGTCACGGCCCGCGTGCATGCCCTGACGCGCATGCCGGGTTTCCGGGACGAGGGACATATCCGGTCCGATTATTTCGATATCGATGACTTCTCCGTGATGCACGTGGTGTTCGAGGACGGGACGATTGCGACGATCTTCGCCTCGGACATCATCCTGGGCGGGATTCACAACTGGCTGGAGGTCGCCGCGAACAACCACCGGACGTTCTGCAACATCAACCCGAACACGGCGATGCAGACCTACAATCCGCTGGAGGCGAACTTCAAGGACATCTATGTCGTCGAGAAGATCGGGACCAAGCAGGGCTGGACGTGGCCGTCGCCGGACGAGAACTGGTTCACGGGCTATCCGCAGGAGATCGAAGCGTTCTACCGGGCGGTCGCGTACGGCGAGCCGGTCGAGAGCGACAGCCGCCTGGCCGCAGACTGCATCTCGACGATCTACAGCGCCTATGTGTCCGCAGAAAGAAGGGGCGCGGAAGTCACGGTCAAGCTGTTCTGAATGGACGGGGTGGACATAGTGGACTTAATGGACGTAGTGGACGCATGTTGCCCGAGGGCAGCCGATGACCAATGAGCAATGGTCGAGACTGCTGGCAGTGATCGATGGCGAGGTATTCTCGCCGCTGCCGGTGGGGTTTGTCATCGACAGTCCCTGGCTTCCCGGCTGGGCGGGCATCTCCACGCTCGACTACTATGCCAGCGGCGAAAAATGGCTCGATGCCAATCTCAAGGCAGTCCGTCGCTTCCCGGATGTCCTGTTCCTGCCCGGCTTCTGGTCGGAGTTCGGGATGTGCACGGAGCCCTCGGCGTTCGGGTCCAAATGCCGCTGGGCCGAGAATGAACTGCCCTTTGCCGACAAGATCGTCCGAACGATCAGTGACTTGAGCTCGTTGGACAAGCCCAATCCGCTGACCGACGGGCTGCTGCCGTTCGTGATCCGCCGCCTGCAGGAGTATCAGGGCAGGATCGAGCAGGCGGGTCATCGCATCCGGTTTGCGGTCTCTCGCGGGCCGCTGAATATTGCCTCATTCCTGATGGGCACGACCGAATTCCTGATGGCTACCCGCACGAACCCCGGCGAGATCCGCGGATTCCTGACGCTGATCACGGATTTCATCGTGGACTGGCTCCGGCATCAGAAGGAGTGCTTCTCATCGATCGAAGGCATCTTCATCCTCGATGATATCGTGGGATTTCTCGGGCCGGAGGACTTCAAGAGCACGGCGTTACCCTATCTGGAGAGAATCTTCGGCTGTCTTGACGTGCCGGTCCGATTCTTCCACAACGATGCGCAGGGTCTCGTCTGTTCCCCCTTCTTGGCCGGGATCGGCGTCAACCTGTTCAACTTCAGCTTTGAGCATTCCCTGGCCCAGATGAAGGCCCGAACCAGTGGGAAGGTGACGCTCTTGGGCAATATCCCGCCGCGAGATGTTCTGGCGCAAGGCACACCCGATGATGTGACGCGAAGTGTTCAAGCGGCCATCGAGCCATTGAGTGACAGAAGCCGGATCATTCTGTCCTGCGGCGGTGGCCTGCCCCCCGGCGTGCCAACCGAAAACATCGCCGCCCTGAGCGCCGCAACCCGCCAGGCGTGAAATGAAACAGGTCCTTTTGGTCCCTTTCGTCCCTTGGGTCCTTTACCCTCTCCCGTGCTATATCTCCAGCAGCCCATGCCACTGCCGCCCGTCGGCTTCGACCAGGGCGTCCGCCTCCGGGAAGCTCTCGCTGCCGGCCGGGTATTGGGCCGGAGTCTCGGGACTTTCCTCCCATGCCTTCAGCACAGGCGTCAAGAGTTGCCAGGCGACTTCAACGCTGTCGAACCTTGTGAAAAGCGTTTGATCGCCGGCCATGCAATCGAGCAGCAGCCGTTGATATGCCTCGGGCATCTCCACGCCAAAGACCTGCTTGTAGCTGAAGCTCATAGCCAGCGTGCCCATGCAGATTTTCGAGCCGGGCCGCTTGGCCTGGAACCGCAGTGAAATCCCCTCCTCCGGCTGGATGTGAAAGGCGAGAATATTCGGCGGCATTTCGGGCAGCCCTGCCGAGCCGAACAGGGAGTGCGGAACACGCTTGAAGGTCACGACGATCTCGGTGTCCTTCTTGGCCATCCGCTTGCCCGTCCGCAGGTAGAAGGGCACATCGTTCCACCGCCAATTGTCGATGAGGACCCTGGCGGCGACAAACGTCTCGGTCCTGGAATTGGGGTCCACGCCCTCCTCGCTGCGATAGCCGGGCACCTGCTGGCCGTCGATCCGCCCGGGCCCGTACTGGCCGCGTACGATCCCCGGCTGCATATCGCGGTCCTCGCTTGCTTTCGGTCCGAAGTTCCACGGCCGGACCGAGCGCAGCAGCTTGGCCTTCTCGTCACGGACGCGATCCGCATCGAAGGAGATCGGCGGCTCCATCGCCACCAGCGCCAGCATCTGGAGCATGTGATTCTGGAAGATGTCCCGCAGGGCCCCGGACTTGTCGTAGTAGCTGGCGCGGTGCTCGACGCCCAGGGTCTCGGCAATGGTGATCTGCACGTTATCGACGTGGTTGCGGTTCCAGATGGGCTCGAAGATCGCGTTGGCGAAGCGGAAGATCATGATGTTCTGGACGGTCTCTTTGCCCAGGTAGTGGTCGATCCGGTAAATCTGCGACTCCTGGAACCACCTGGAGATCGTGTCGTTGAGCTTGGCAGCGCTTTCAATGTCCCTGCCGAAGGGCTTTTCCACGACCAGTCTGGCCTGCGTGTGACACTGAGGTTCCTCTTTGCGGGACAGGCCTGCCACACCCAGCCGCTCGGCGACGGTCTCGTACAAGACGGGCGGGACCGCCAGGTAGAACATGTTGCAGCCCTGGACGCCGTGCTTTTTCCTCAGCTCGGCCAGCCGCTGTTTCATGCGCTCGTAGGTGGCCGGGTCGTCATAATCGCCGCTGAGGTAGTAGAATTTCTGCAGCACCGCATCCACGGCGTCGGCGGACGTGCTCCCGGCGCTCTCTTTGATCGCCTGTCTGGCCGTCTGGCGGAATTGCTCGTCGGAGAACTCCGTCCGCCCGCAGCCCAACAGGAAGAAATTCTCACTGAGCAGGCCCCGCTGCTGAATCTGGGCGATGCTCGGCAGCAGCTTCCTGTGCGCCAAATCACCGGAGGCGCCGAACACGACCATAGCCGTCGGGGGAGCCGCCGCATCAACGCAGATCGTATCCAGTGCTGCGAGCAACGGCTGGATCTGCTCGACGGCCATTGCTCACTCCTCCACCGGCTCGAACTGGTCCTTGCCCGCGCCGCATTCCGGGCAGACCCAGGTATCCGGGAGGTCGTCGAATGCCGTGCCGGGCTCGACGCCGTTGTCGGGATCGCCGACCGCCGGATCGTAAACGTAGCTGCACAGGAGGCACCTGTACTTCATTGTCGTTCCTTTCATTCGTGCATGAATGTCATTACGAGGAGCGCAGCGACGAAGCAATCTCAACCCTGCGGCCACAGAATCTGCGAAAAGCGGCGCCGGCTCCTGTATCGCTTCACTGGCCGCGAATCGCGGCCAACTGCCGCCGTAACTGGGCTGTGTGTCCGACCTCCTCGCGGATAATGTTCTCAACCTTGTCCCTGCCGGCCCGCGCGGCAACCATGCCCTTGAGTCCGACGTAGAACAGGACCGAGTTCTTTTCCGCCTCGATGGCGATCTCGAACAGCTCCTCCATGGACTCCTTGCCCGTCAGTTTCTGCGTGGGGCCCTTCATCCCCTCGAATCCCTTCATGTCGGCCATCGCCTGCAGGTACAGGGCTGCCTCGTTGTCGGGATCGAATGTGGTGCCGCCCTTTTCCTGATCGCTGAGCCCCTGCCGCATCTCCTGGAACGTGCGGAGGTGGCCGTCTTCCATGGAGGCCAGATTGAGGAACATCTCCTTCATCTTCCGGTCGGGAGCCTTGGCGGCCACCTCGCGGTAGAACCTGGCGCCGTTGCGCTCGATCTGCTCGGCCATTTCGAAGATCTCGTCCGCATTGAATGCCATACTCATGCTTACTCTCCTTCTCTCATCAGGTTCGCTGGCCCAGCTCATGGTCGAGCATGAGCATCGCGCCAGGCGCCTTCTCGGCCATCCTGAGCTTCTGGATGATGCCGTCCGCCGTCGCCTCCTCTTCCACTTGCTCGTTGACGAACCATTGCAGGAAGGCGTTTGTGGCGTGGTCCTTTTCCTCGACGGCCAGATTCACCAGGTCTCCGATGCGTCCGGTGATGTACTGCTCGTGTTCGAGAGCCGCCTCGAACGCCGCCAGGGGCGATTTCCAGTCCTTGGCGGGCTCTTCGATCGCCTTGAGCGCAACGCGGCCGCGACGCTCCGCCACGAACTTGAAGAACTTCATGGCGTGGATGGTCTCCTCCCGATCCTGAATCCGCATCCAGGCGGCAAAGCCCGGCAGATTCTGGGATTCGAACCAGGCGGACATGGCCAGATACAGATAGGCGGAATACAACTCGGCGTTCAACTGCTCATTCAGCGCTTTTTCCATCTTTTTACTAAGCATTTTACTTCACCTCCCACAATCCGTGCAGATTACAGAATTCCCGTGCTTTGACGTTGCCGGCGGCCAAATTGAATACGGCTTCCGGCGCCTGGCCGGGCTGCAGGAATTGGCGATAGGCCTTGCCGTCCAGCAGCACCTCGATCCACTCGATGTAGTGCTTCTCTTCCATCGGGTGAGGAATGCTGCCGACCTTGACCTTGATGCCACCGTCAACCGCCTCGACCACCGGCACATGCTTCTCCCGGCTCGCATCGACGACTTTTGCCGAGAGATTCTCCATCGGTTTGCCGCAACAGATCAGGCCGCCCCCGCCGGCGCGGACCACCTCCACCATGTTGCCGCATGCGCTGCACTTGTAGACCCCAAGTCTCTCTGCCATTTCTACCCCTTTCCATAGCATCTCTGTGACGTGATCAGCGATTGCGTCGGCCCCGTCAATTCGAGCCGCCATGCGAAGAATCAGATTATCGTAGCATGAGCATCTTGCCCATGAGTGTCAGGGCCATCTTGGCCCTGTCTCCACGGGCGAGACGCCCGTGATGCACACGGGCAAGATGCCCGTGCTACTCTACGCGATTCCGATCTGTCTGTGTTTGGCGAGAATCTGATCGGCCAGCTTGTCCAGGGCGGCAAAGTCCTCGTTCTTGGGCTGGCCTTTTGCGATCACGGGCTCGATCAGTTCGACCTTGAGATTGGCGATCAGCCCGGCCAGTTGCTCGACCATCTTGCCGCCCCAGCCGAAGGAGCCGATGATCGAGGCGAATTTCGTTTTCGGCCGCAGCGCATTGGCCACGAGGGCAGCGTATGCTGTCTTGGGATGGGCGCCCGTCAGGACCGTGGGCGAGCCGAGCACGATCGTCGCCGCATCCACCAGCGCGATGGCCAGCTTGCCCAAATCGGTTACGGCCAGATTGAATTGCCGGACCGTGACGCCGCGCTCGATCAGGACCTCGGACAAATGCTCGGCCATCTCCTTGGTGCTCTCGTGCATCGAGACGTAGGCGAGCACGACCTCGTTCTTGACGGCGTCGCCGGCCCAGTCCCGGTACGCGTTCAGGATGAACTCGGGCTTGTCATACACCGGGCCGTGACTCGGTGCGATCATGTCGATCTTCAGCTTGCCGATCTTCTCCATGTTCTTCTTGATTGCCGGCCGGAAAGGCATCATGATCTCGGCGTAGTACCGCTTGGCCGACTCGTACACCAGCGGCTCGTCCTCGACGAACAGACTGCTCGTCGCCAGGTGCGAGCCGAAGAAGTCGCACGGGAACAGGACCCGGTCCTCCTGCAGGTACGTGCACATCGTCTCGGGCCAGTGTACCCAGGGAATGTCGAAGAACTGGAGCGTCTTGTCGCCGAGCGACAGTGTCTGCCCGTCGGAGATCGTGAGGAACCGGTCCTCCTCGATGTGCAGCAGGTCGATGAGCATGGCCTTGCACTTGGCGTTAGTTACGACCTTGGCGTTCGGGTAGAGCATCAGCATCGCCGGGATTGTGCCCGAGTGGTCCTGCTCCGCATGGTGCGACACGATGTAGTCGATGCCGTCGATGCCCAGTGCCATGAGGTTGCCGATCAGGACATCGGACTTGGTGGGGTCCACGGTGTCCAGCAGCGCGATCTTGTCGCTGCCCTTGACCACGTAGGCGTTGTAGGTGGTCCCCTCAGGCAGCGGAATCAGCTCATCGAAGAGCCTGCGATCCCAGTCGATGGCCCCGACGGCGTAAATGTTCGGCTTGATCTGTCTCATGGTCTGTCCTATCCTGTTTCAGAGCAATTCCCTGGCCGCCTTGAGCGCCGCTTCATAATCAGGCTCACTGCCGATCTCTTTAACGAGCTCCTGATATCGGATGACTCCATCTTTGTCCACAACAAAGACGGCGCGGGCAAGCAGGCGGAGGTCCTTGATGAGCACACCATAGGCCTTGCCGAAAGCCGCCTCGCGGTAGTCTGACAGGGTCTGAACGTTGTTGACCCCCGCGGCGCCGCACCATCGCTTCTGCGCAAACGGCAGATCCATACTCACGGTCAGCACTACGACCTGATCGCCCAGTTTTCCGGCCTCCTCATTGAACCGGCGTGTCTCAATGTCGCAGACGCGGGTGTCAAGCGAGGGTACGGACGTGATGATCCGAACCTTGCCTGCGAAGGAGGAAAGCCTGATCGTAGACAGGTCGTTGGCGACCAACTCGGCGTCCGGGCCCCTCTGGCCCACTTTCGCTGGCTGTCCAAGCAGGGTCACTGGACGGCCTTGCATGGTGACTAAACCGGTTCGTTCCGGCATGATGGTCTCCTTTCTCCCATCGGATTTGTCGCATCCGGCCGCGAGGACGATGACCAAACCCAGGGCCGCCAGAGCGATCCCGCTGCTTCGCCGTCGTGCACAAATTCTCATTGTCTCACCTGCGCCTCAAATGAGATTGGCTGCCCCGACTCAGTAATTCACGGCCTCGAGCTCGAAGAACGCCTGGGCCTTGCCGCAGGCCGGGCAGAGCTTCGGGGCCGCCAGCCCTTCATGGACAAGCCCGCAGTTGCGGCAGACCCATCGCACGGGCGTCTGTCGCTTGAAAACTGTGCCGTCCGTGATGTTCCGGGCCAGTGCGACGTAGCGATCCTCGTGGCGTTTCTCCGCCGTGCCGATCATCCTGAACACGGCGGCAATTTCCACAAAGCCTTCGTCCTTCGCCACTTGCGCGAAGTTCGGGTACATCTGCGTGGTTTCGTAATGCTCGCCCGCGGCGGCGGCCTTGAGGTTCTCCAGAGTGCTGCCGATTGTGCCGGCGGGGAAGGCGGCCTGCACCTGAACCTCGCCGCCCTGGAGGAATTTGAACAGCCGCTTGGCGTGCTCCCGCTCCTGACATGCCGTTTCCTCGAAAACCGCGGCGATCTGCTCGTAGCCTTCCTCCCGGGCCCGCTCGGCGGCGTACGTGTACCGGTTCCTCGCCTGCGACTCCCCCGCGAAGGCGGTCAACACGTTCCTTTCCGTTTCCGTTCCTCGTAAGTCCATTATCTACCTCCAGTTACGATCCCTTGCGACATTCCGCACCCGGGTCCTGCCGTTCACTCGGCCTTGTCCTGACAGCGATCGCACAAGCCTTCCAGGTATACGGTCGTTCTCAGTACGGTGAATCTGTCCCTGAGGCTTTTCGGTACGTCGATTTCGTTGAACGGTTCGTGATGAACGTCGATAATTCGCCTGCACCGGATGCATTTGAAATGCTGATGGGTCTGGAGATTGGCGTCGAAGCGTTTGGCATCGCCCGAGCCTTCGACGATGAAGGCGGCGCCGATCTCGTTGAGCGTCAGCAGCGTCCGGTTGACGGTATCCAGCGAGATACTGGGGAATTGTTTTCGGACCTCGCGAAAGACCGCCTCGGCCGACGGATGCTCGGTGCTGGCCAGCAGGGTCCTGTACACCGTCGTGCGCTGCGGCGTGACTTTCAGGCCCGCCCGGCGGCATTGCGTTCGGAAGGCTTCTACCTTCGCCTCCATGTCATGCGCACTGGTTGGACGCTGCTCTCCACTCATGTCGATCCCTCGTGCCCGATCGCCGCCATGGCACAAACGCCCGGCGGCGCTCCTATTCAGGAGTAATCGTAATCACTACTATATAGCGTGCTCCGCCCGCGTTCAACAGTTTTCTCATTCCACCGTGCTTTTTCGCGTCACGTGCAAGTGGTGGCCGATCATATCGCGGTTATGCCGCGGCTGCAAGGTGTGTGCCTGCATTTCGGGGGGAGCGAGACTCCGTCAGGCGACGGACATGGGTGGCAACGGCAAGGCCGCAGGTTTTGCCGAAGGATGAGTGAATGACGCGTTTCCAGCCTGGGCCTATTTCCACTTGCAGCGGCGCTGGGGCAGGCGGTGATTGCCGTGGCAGTCCGTGCAGACCTTCCGGTCGGGAGCATCGGTGAAAACCGCCTTGTGCTGTGTCGTATCGATCTTGTCCTTCGGGTGGCAGGTCATGCACGATGGGTTGATCTTGTCACGCGGGTACATGATGTCAGGCGCAGTGCCGTTGCCGCCGGAGCCCCAGGACTCATCCGCGATGTGCGCGTCGCTCGGGCCGTGACAACTCGCGCAGCCGAGATTCGCGCGGGCGTGCGTGACGGCGAGCTTCTCCTGCATGTAGTTCACGTGGCAGACAAAGCACCGGCCATTGTCGGCAGCCGATTCACCGCCCATGCCACTCTCCGGCTCATTTTCAAGGAGCAGGGGGACCTCCTCTTTGGGTTTTGCAGACGAGGTGATCGCGGGTCTCGAATCGCCGGTCGCTGCGGTTTCGACGGCGGGCTTTGACGCGGTCTCTGTCCGCTCGCAGCCCGCGGCCAGGAACACCACGATCATGAAAACCAATCTGTGTCGGGCAGGGCGGGCGATACACAATTCTCGGTCAGACATATTCCCAATTCTTGAGCCATTGGTAGTGTGCGGGCAGGCTGGCCCAGGTCTGCACGCCGGCCTGCTCCAGCTCGGCGGTCTCCTTCAGGTCGAGCTGGCGGCGCTCGGCGACGGCCTTGACGACGTTATCCACTTCCTGAGGGCTGTTCATGCCGGGGATCGGGATGACCGTGTTCGTCTGGAGGATGTAGCGGATGGCCAGCCGGCCACGCTGATTGTTCTCTTCCGGAGCGCCCGCAAACAGTGAAGCGGCCGCAAAGGGCTTGATCCCGAATGCCCCCACGTCGCATTTCTTCAACGCGTCGAACAGGCTGTCCGCCGGGGCTCTTTTCGTCATCGTGGTGAACGGAAAGCACACAACCTCCACCTGCGGGAAGTACTCGATCATGAACTTGATCCATCGCCGGTCATGCGAGGAGAAGCCGACGAACCGGGCCTTGCCCTGCTTTTTTGCTTTTTCCAGTGCATCGACAATTTCGCAGGAGGTATTGAACGTGTGCCGGCCGCCCGGCTCCATGCAGGTGATCCGCCACAGGTCGGCGTAGTCCTGGCCTGAATCCTTGAGCAGCTCATCGAGCGACTCCAGGAGTTTCTTGGAGGTGCGAAACTCCTCGTTGCGGACCTCCTTGGCGCCGTGCGACAGCGCCAGGTACACCTTGTCCCGTCGGCCCTTGAGCGCCTTGGCGTCCCGCTTGACCTCGTTGTCCCAGCAGGCGTCGATATAGTTGATGCCCGCGTCCATGCACCGGCTGATGATCTCGCGCCGCTCGTCGTCATTGCTGCGGGAGTGTCCCCCCAGGCCGACGGTGGAGACCATCGCGTTCGTCTTGCCCAGCCGGCGATATTCCATGTTCTGGTTGTAACAGAGAATTTTGGACGTATCGGACTGTGCCGCCGTTGCGGCCGCACCGAGTCCCGCAGCCACGGCCGCCGCCGTGACAGCCGCATCACGCACAAATTCCCGTCGGCTGATCTGCTCGTTCCCCATCATCTTCTCCTTGTGTCGTAGCATGGGCATCTTGCCCATGTCCCACAGGGCCGTCTCGGCCCTGCGCATCGTTGACTATCCGCGGGCAAGATGCCCGTGCTACGTTGGCCACACGGCCCCAAGGCCGATGCACAGCTACTTGGCATTGGACAAAGGTCGGTCTGACTTCAGCTCGAAGAGGGCTTTCACCTCCTCGTCGGACAGCGGCCGGTCGTAGAGGCGCACGTCGTCCAGGCGGCCCTTGAGCCCCCGGCCGATGCGCACGTCCAAGTCTTGCCCGGTCTGGATCGGCCACAGGTCCAGCAGACCGATGTCGTGGATTTCCGCCGGCTCGCCGTCCAGGTAAAGGCCCACGTCGTCGTGCAGGTTGGGCAACTCGGCCCGCCGGACCACGACGGCGACGTGATGCCACTTGTCATCGTTCGTCTCGGGATTCATGTAGAGATAGCCGCCATCGGGCGTGACTCCGATCCGGCCGCGGATGAAGCCGAAGATGAACATCTGGCCGAAATCCTCCTTGCCCCACGAGACGATCTCTCCCTGTGCCGACACCGTCTTGATCCAGGCCGCCGTCGTTCGCGGCCGCGTCCCCGTCACGCCTTTATACTTCGTGACTTCGATGCGGCCGTCATTGCCGCCAAATTCCAGGGCGCCGCCGGTTTTGCCTGGCGCCGCGTTCTTGTCGAATGAGAGCTCCCCCTTGAGTGCTCCGTCGCGCTTGTGCCCGCTGGAGTCCGCGGCGGCATTGCCGGCAGTCTCATCGAGTTTCCACCAGCCGGCGAGGTTCGGGTCAGTGTCGAGGGTCGCCGGCTTGCCACCGCCGGCAGCCACCACCATGGATACGGCCGCGAGGACAACGGCCGGCAGGACAAACGCCGCGATCGTGATATCCGCTTTTCGCATATTCGCCTCCTATCCTCTACAGGTGCCAGGGACTTCGCATCGGCTTGACGAGCATCCCGTTGGCCTCATTGGAATCGGTGAACCGCTCGGCGGCCGGGTCCCAGTGCAGCTTGCGATGAAGCTGCATCGCGATGTTGCCGAGCAGGCAGATGCTTGTCGAGCGGTGGCCGACCTCGGCAGGGGCCGCCGTAGGCTGCCGGCTCTTAATGCAATCGATGAAGTTGCGATGGTGCTCGTCGCTCTTGTAAAGGTGAATCTCATTGGCGCCGATCACCGTCGTTTTGAGCGATTCCGGCGAGCTGGTCCATTTGTCGTCACGAACCTCGATCCAGCCATCGGTCCCTTCGAACCGCCACGATTCGGTTTTCTCCGTCTGGCAGGTGAATTCCACGCCGTTTGCATATCGGGCCCGGAAGCTCACCCTGGTGGCCGTGGTGAACAGGCCGTCACTGGGCCACTCGCTGCCCATGTCCTCGAACTCGACGGGGCCCGTGTCGTCGGTCCCGTTGGCCCACTGGATGACGTCGATGACGTGGGCGCCGAGATTCGTTGTCTGGCCGCCCGAGTAGTCGAGATTGAAGCGGAACGTGTAGAGACATCGGTCCTTGTGGTAGGGGGCCCACGGAGCGGGGCCGAGCCACATGCCGTAGTCGAGCCATTCAGGGACCGGCGTCGGCTGCCAATTGCTCGGCGGGGCCTCCTTATTGTTGGGGCCGATGGTGGTGGTGACCTTCTGGAGCTTGCCGATGCGCCCATTTCGGATCGATTCGCAGATGAAGCGATATTGCTCGGCCGATCTTCGCATAGTGCCGGTTTGAAAGACGGTATTGTATCGCCGTGCGGCATTGGCCATGGCCCGGCCCTCCGCGACGGTCAGGCTCAGGGGCTTCTCGCAATAGATGTCCTTGCCGGCGGTCGCGGCCATGATCGAGGGGATCGCGTGCCAGTGGTCCGGCGTCGTGACGCACACGGCGTCGATGTCGGCCCTGCCGATGATGTCCCGGAAGTCCACGTAGGCGTCGCAGCCCTTGTACTGGCCGGCCCCGTATTTGTGGGCATAATCGTCGTTGACGATCTTGCGTGCGGGCTCACGGCCGAACCAGGGGCCATTCCAGCCCTGCTTGTACCAGTGCCCGTATTGATCGCTGGCCTCGACCACGTCGCAGACCGCCAGGACCTGCACATCGGGTAGGGCGAGGAAGGCCCGCAGGTTGTTCGTGCCCATGCCGCCCACGCCGATGGAGGCCAGGGTGATCCGCTCGCTCGGCGCGACGGCGCCGGCTTTGCCCAGGGCGCTGGACCGAATGAACAACGGGAGGCTGATCGCGCCAAGGGCGGTGCCCGCCGCCTGCTTTATGAACGTGCGCCGTCTAATACCTTTATTCGCCATGGTGGTCCTCCGAAAGGGAAGATTGCGGTGAGGGCAGGGCACGGTTTGGCTGAGCCTGCGGACATCGTGTGCCTTGTCTTGATGGCCTCATTGTCATATGTACCTTTGCCATTAGTGCCGGGAACATTATACACCGAAAACGTCACCGTCGAGAGCGCATACCAGTATTCTCGAATTGTCGCTCCGGGAACGGCGTAGAGGTAGTGCTCTATTGGTGTCCGATTCGGTTGGAGGTGCTTGGCATGCAGGATGATCTGTTGTCCTCTGGCTGTGTCAGAGGCTTCAGGCAGGAGACGGTGGGATTGCGGCGACCCACGGCGGGCCAGTCAGATGAAAAAAAAGCCCCTGCGACGGCAGGTCGAGAGTATTTGGTTTCTTTTTTCCCCGTTTGTTCCTCGCCTGCTACTTCACAGGGGCACGACCAAGTTGTTCGTGGCTCATGTCCTTTGGTTTAGCCGCCCCTTGGGTCGTCCGACGGTGATCTACTAACGTGTTGTCTGAGAACTCTTGGCGGACAGCCCAAGCTCAAGCTAAGATAGCCTTACTGGCCCCAGCCTTGAGCCACTTTGTTAAACCCATCCACTAACAAGCATCGGCCGGGCAGCGTCATTTTCTTGAACCTTTTCTGAGCCATTGCGCGGTCCTGAAACCGGGCATATCAATACAGATAGCGGGCGGCTCCCGGCCCAGATTTGTCATTTCGCTTGGCCTGCCCAATCTCACTATCCAGCCGGTGCGATGGCTTGCCTCCTATGCCTCAATTTGTTCCGTTTAACCCCGATAACTGCCCTGGAGCCCGGCAAGATTTTTTCATCCAGCCCCAGAAATTTGCATTTTGGCTTTGTTTTTTCATCTACATTTCGCCGGCACGCACGCCAACATAATAGGAGCAACAGTGCGTCGGCTGTCCGATGACCGGCATGCAGAGCTCGCGATACACGGAGCACCGCCTGACCTTCCCTTGCCCCTGGGGGCGCCAACTCTGGGGTCGACCTGAGGCGGTGCTCCCCCCCTTCTTCATTCCGGGACGCGCCACGGCCGGGCCGGGAACTGATGATTCGTTCAAAATAGAAAGCCCCTTTCGCCATCGTCGCGCTGTTGCCGACAACGGGGAAAGGGGCTGAGCAATATCGAACCTGCTGCCCTTCAAAGCGGGCTTGCACCGCCGGCGCGACCGTCAATAACCCAGCCTGCCCCAGACGGCCTTCTGCATCCGCTGCAGGTCGTCAATGCCTTCGGGCGTGGAAGGCACCATCTGGTGCTGCGGATTGGCCAGTTTTCCATCTTCGAGGGTCTCTTTGCCATACCACTTCCAGTAATCGCTGTGGCCGTCGACGTAGGAGACATTTGTGCCGTCGCCGTGGCGGACGTGGGGCGGGTCCCACCATCGCTGGTTTATGTAGTGAACGGCATAGCTGTCCGGCGTCACGCGGCCCTCGTCGAGGAAGACCAGCCGGTAGCTCGGACCCGGCACCGTCACTTCTGTCGTCTTCTTGACCCACAGCATCGTCCGGCCCACTCTTATCCCCGTGAGGCTGGTCGTATTATATGTCCCGTCTCTCGGCAGGCCGTTCATGGCGTCGGTGATGGTATACGTCCGCATCTCCCCGCGGATGCCGGTCGGACATCGGTATACCTTGAGCTCCGGGACAAACGGGAACATCGCACCGGTCCGGATCGCGGACCATTGCTGTTCCTGCGGCAGCTTCCCACCTGTCATGAAGCTATCGGCACAGTCCAGTCCGACCCACCATTTCTCCCCTTTATGATAAGACGGCATGTTATCGTTGGTCATGCCGGGGTTACCACCAACCTGCGCCTCGCCATTCATCATCCTGTCGTCATTGTCGCCAGCGTAGGCGATCCAGGCCAGCGTCAGTTGCTTGAGGTTATTGAGACAACCCGCACGCTTGCCCTGCTCCCTTGCCCGGTTCAGCGATGGCATGAGGATGGCCATCAGGACCGCAATGATCGCGATCACCACGAGCAGCTCGATCAGGGTGAACCCTTTCGCCTTCCGCATGATAGTCATTCCTCCTTCACAAAGAATTCAAGACGGCCGCCTACCTTCACGATACAGTCCAGACTACCCCAATTATATAACTTCCCCGGGTTAGCGGCAACAGAATTTCGGTGACATTCCGGCCCCGAGCCACTCTCCTGAACCGCCCAGAGATGCGCTAATCCGGGGTGTCCCCAGGAGGGCCTCCGGGGTCTGTGCAGACCTTGTGACTTGTCGGAGCGGCAACGGCCGTGCCAAAATGAGCATTTTCCCTAATTGACGCCCCGCCATGTCCGGAGTACCAAGATGTCCTTAGGAAAGATGATAGCTGATTTGGTGGATCTCTTTGCATGAGGGGTCGCACCGGTTCTGACAATGTGGCGTCAATCGTTTGGCGATTGAGCTATAGGTGTGCGGAAGGAGAGGCAGTCCCAAGGAGGGGCAAAACATGCTTTGTACAGCGGATTTGCAGGTATTCTCGCAGACGGAGTGGACGGAGCTGCAGCGCAATCTGAGCCTGTCGCGCCGACAGGCTCAGGTTGTCGAGCGACTTCTGTGCGGCCGGTCCGACAAACAGATCGCCAAGGAGCTGGAAGTCTCCGTGCCGACAGTGCGCACTCACCTCGGGCGCCTGTTTATGCGCTTCGGGGTGGCGGATCGGTGTGAGCTGATCCTGCACGTCTTCACCCGTTTTCGGGAACAGTGCCGCCATCGCGAGTGTCCGCGATATGCATGACGTGCGGAGTGGCAACCTTGCCGTGGCCGTGAGATGGAAGTTGGACGGACACTGATCTCGTCCGTGGCATCAGAGCCGGTGCGGAAGCAACTGGAACGCGTAATCTTTTGGTGATCGAGGATACACCGGCGTCCCGTGCGCCGATTTCACGAGCGAGCCGACGCACGACGCTGGCAGTTCCGGGAAGTGCCTGAATCCTGATTTCGCAGTGAGCAAACGACGCACGCGGCAATTCGCAGATACGTAAGCCCGCGCCGCTGAGTCGTGCGTAACAATTCGATATGGGGTGGTAACGTCCTTCGACTGGGGGAAGAACGGAAGCCAACACCGCATAGTGTCGGCTCAGAGAGTGGCGCTTCGCATGGCGGCCGCAGTTGCGGCGCCGATTGCCCGGGCTCAGGCGGCTGACTTGGGCGGACGCCGCTGAAACCATGCCGGTGTAGACTCCCAGAGTGATAGCAAAGCAGCCTCGCGCAATGCGCAGGAAGGTACCGAGAGTTATGCGTGCGCAGAAAGTGAAGAGATCGGCTGATCCGGGAAGGGCTCTCCTGATCGGCATTGTCTTGAGTATCGTGTGGGCAGGCGTGGGTGCGGCCATGCACGCGGCGGAAGGGGAGCCTGCGGGCAAGCCGCCGGGTGAACAGATGACGATCCTGGACCCGTTTTCCCTCAAGACCATCGTGGCGTCCGAGACGCCTCGGGGCTCGGGCTCCGTACCGGGCGCCGCGGTTGGGGAGATTACCCCGAGGTCCCCAATTCGAATCCCGGACAGGCCGCTGATGCGCAGTGTCTTTCGACCTTTCCGGTGATGGGCTGGCAGGAGGGATCACGGATGAAAAGAGGGAATCGCTTGAAGAAAGGCGCCGACAGCTTGTACGTGGTCCGCGGCCGCTCCGCCGGGGAGCGCCTGAACGTCCGCACCGGGTGGGTGCCGGCGGATTCCTATGGGAGGGATAAGAGACTCGTGGACAACTTCGGTAGAGCAGTGATGTGTCTGGCTGCGGCAGTGCGGCGCCACGCGCCAACGATGCCGAGGAAGCGCCTGGGGCTTTTCCTGTGCGCCGGCGCGTGCTGTCTGCTGGCCGGTTGCGGCGATCGCATGCGCAAGCCCTCTCCCGAGAAGCTGGCCGAGTTCACGGGCACCCAGAGGACGGGGCCGGCCGTCGACATGGACCGCGTCCTGCTGGCCGAGGTTGCCGCCGGACCTTACCAAACCCAGATCGGCGATATTCTGCAACTGGAGATGCCCGGGATCGTCGACGGACAGCCTTCGGAGGGCAAGGCCGCCGAGGACAAGGACAGGTATTCCTGCCGGATCGGCGACGACGGAGTCATCATCCTTCCCCTGATCGGCCCATTCCCCGCTGCCGGCAAGACTCTGGCGCAGCTTGAAGCCGAGATCATGGCTTCCTATTGTCCAAAATACATGAAGACGCCGTTCCCGATCTACGTGAGCGTACTTGAATACAAGACGCGCAGAGTTTCCGTCGTCGGCGCCGTCGCGAAGCCGGGTGTCTACGCGCTGCGGCCCGATCAGATGTCGCTCGTGTCCCTGTTGATGGAGGCCGGCGGCATCGTCGATAAGGGTGCCGCCATGATCCGGATCGCCCGGCGCGGGGACGCGATCTTCGCCCCGCCCGGGGCGCAGGTCCCCACCGCGTCCTCGGGGCCGTCGGGCGGGCAGACCGCGGGGACCGATGCGCAGGCGGAGGCGGGAATGCCGGGCGGATTGGACCGCAGCGGCACGGCGTTCCACGTGACCTTCGGGCGAGAAGGTCCTTTGGCCACGACCGGCTGGCTCGCCGTGGAGAACGGGGGCGACATCCGGGTCCGCAAATGGCTCGATCTCGCCAGCGAATCGCAGCAGGCCATGTTCCTGCGCACGGCGGTCGCCGCTTTGGAGCGGATGCCGGTTGCGGACCTGCAGGGGAGGCTCGCCCGGCTGTCCGTGCTCCTGGAGTTTCTGCCGAAGGGGCAGGAGACGCGCGCCGCGACGGAAAGCTCCGGATGGAAGGTGACGAACGAAGGCCGCTTCGAGGCCTCTCTGGGGGCGTCGCCGGCCAGGGATGTGGTATCGGGCCCGGTGGTGCCGGCCAAGGCCACCGGCCTTGTGCGAGGCATTGCCAGGCGAGCCGGGTCTGAGAACGTGGCAAGCCTTGTCCTGCCCGTCAAAGGGCTGAACATCCCGTTTGCGGACGTGCCGCTCCAGGAGGGTGACACGGTGACCGTGGAGTGGCCTCGCGAGCAGTTCATCTCCGTGCTGGGCCTGGTCAAGAATCCGGGCAATTTCCCCTACCCGACCGGCGCCCAATACAACCTGGTCCAGGCGATCGGGTTCGCCGGCGGGCTGGACGTGGTGGCGGACCCCCGCTACGTCAGCATCTATCGGCTGAATCCGGATGGGGAGATCTCCAGTGTCGTCGTTCAGCTTGTGAATCCGAAGAAGAAGCCGGACCTGACGGAGGCGATGACGCTGCCGTTGAGGCCGGGGGACGTGGTTTCCGTCGAGCATACGCCGCGCACGCGCGCCAATGTCTTCTTCGATCGAATCTTCCGAATCAACCTGGGACTGTACTTGAGTCCGGAAAGCTTCTGGAATAACAATAATGACTGAGACAGACCAGACGCCACGTGTTCCCGCCGTCGTCGCAGATCAGCCGGCGACAAGCATAGACCGCCCGGCGCGCCAGGGGCCGGTGGATCGGTTCACCGGCGCGATCGGCGGCTCGGCGCCGGCCTCCGGGGGGATTCTGGCGGCTGCCTGGCGCAGCCGGTGGATCGTCCTGGCCTGTGTGATCCTGTCGCTGGCCGCCGGCTTCTGGTATCTCGAAGGGGTCACCCCCGTCTACCGGAGCACGTCGAAGCTGTATCTCGACTATGAAGGCATCCGGATCAACCCGTCGTACGGACCGGGCAGCGTGCCGCAGACGGATAAGTACCTTTACACGCAGGCGGAGCTGCTTCGGTCCAGGCCGATTCTGGCCGCCACCGCCGAGATGCTGCGGGAAGAGGGACTGCGGACGCTCGCCGGCGTCGAGGCCCCGGTGGCCTATCTGCAGGGCAACCTCGCCGTGGTCGTGGGAAAAAGGGACGAGACCGTCAGTGTCTCGTTCGACTCACCCTACGCCCTGGAGGCGGCGGAGATCGTCAACCGCATCGTCGACGCCTATATGACGTCGCGCTCCCAGCGCGAGCGGCAGAACTCCGCCCAAGTCCTGGAAGTCCTGCAGCAGGCGGTGGGGCGGGCCAACAAGGAGTTGCAGGAAAGGCGCAAGGCCTTGGCCGACTTCCAGGTCCAGAACATGCCTCTAGCGCTGGGCTCCGACCAGAGTGCCGGCATCTCGCAGCGGTACCTGGACATCCAGGCCGCCTACACACAGGCACAAATCGCCACAATGGAGGCGGAATCCTTCCGCGAGGGGGTGCGGGCCCTGTCCGACAATCCGACGTCGCTGCAGCAATACGTGCAGGTGCGCAGCGGGCCCGGCACGCTCATCGGCACCACGGTGGAGGGAATGCCGCTTGAGGGCAAGCTGATGGAGCTGCAGTTGCAGAAGAACAAGCTGCTGGACAGACTGACCCTGGAGCATCCGAGCGTTACGATCGTCACCGGAGAGATTGAGCAGATTCAGAAGAAGATCGCCGATCTGGACCGCGAGTTTGTCGATGCGGTGGTCACGGCGGCGGAGCAGCGCTACGTGGAGGCCAAGGAGTATGAGGAACGAATCGCCCAGATCTACAAGGACCAGAGCAAACAGGTGATTGCTCTGAACGCTGAGATCGCTCAATACCAGCGGCTGCGGTCCGAGGTGGACCAGTTGGAGAGGTACTCGCAGACCCAGGAGCAGGAAATCCGGGAGATTCGAAAAGTCATCGGCGAGGATGTGGGGCAATACCGCATGGAGGTCCTGGAGCCGGCCCTTCGCGCGGAAAGCCCAGCCCGGCCGCGCAAGGACACGACCATGGCCCTGGCGCTGGTCTTCGGATTGATGCTGGGCACAGCGCTGGCGGTGACACGGGACTGGGTCGATCAGACGGTCAGGTCGGCCGATGAGATCGCCGCAACGTTCGGACTGCCGATCCTTGGCGTCGTGCCGGCGATGCCCCGCCGGCAATCCGTCCAGGTGCGGGGCCGAAAGGTCTTTTTACAGCCCGCCTCCCACGAGGCCGAAGCGTTCCGGATCGTGCGCACGGCCCTGTTCTTCGGAACGCCCAAGGACGGCGCCGGCACCATGCTGATTACTTCCCCCGCCTCCGGGGACGGCAAATCCACCCTGGTGAGCAATCTTGGCATTGCGTTCGCGCGGGCCGGCCAGAAGACCTTGATTCTGGATGCCGACTTTCGAAAGCCGATCCAGCATGTGATCTTCGGGCTGGACAACCGCCGGCGATGTCTTCGCGGCGTGCTGGACGGGACCGTGGAGCTGGAGCAGGCGATCCAGCCCACGCAGATCGAGGGCCTCAGTCTGCTGACCTGCGGGCACAGCGTGTCCAATCCGTCCGAGGTCCTCAACGACCGTCCCTTCGCGGAGCTTCTGGCTCGTCTCGCGGAAACCTATGACCGGATCCTGGTCGACGCGCCGCCGGCCACGGCGATCACCGACGCCCAGATCCTCAGCGCTCTCTGTGACTTCACCATTCTCGTCCTGCGGGCGGACAATTCCACGCGGAAGATCACTCAGCGAGCCATCGACGCGCTGCAGAGCGTGGGCGGGTGCGTGCTGGGAGTGGTCATGAATCAGGTCCGCAGAAATGGACGGCGCTACGGATACTATGGAGGATACGGCTCGTATCGGTCAAGCTCCTACTACGGCAAGCACACCAAGGGACAGGAGATAGCCACGGGCCCAAACCGGCACCGGCTGGCGGCGGCCCCCGACTCGAAGGACCATGAGGAACAGGATGCGAGACGGCGTGGGTCGTGAGCGGCAAGTCCGCCCGAGCGAGTTGCCGGCACAGGGGGTCAGGAGGCTCACGGACCTGCGATGTGGCCGTCCGGGGCATAGACTCGTGGAAGCCGTGTCGATCGCCGGCGGGTGCGAGGATCGCTTCGACTCGACCATTGCCTGGTTGCTCGTCGTCCTCCTGACTGTCATGCCGCTGGCATTCGGCGCCGTGGAAGCCTGGAGTGAAGAGATCGTCATCGCTCTGGCGGCCGCGATCTCCATCTGTTTTCTTCTGAAGGTGACTGTCGGGCGGACCGCGCCTCTGCTGTGGACATGGGCGTATGTCCCGGTCGCCGGGCTGCTGGTTCTTGCCGCCGGGCAGTTGATCCCGTTGCCCGGCGAGTTCATCCGCCTCCTCTCGCCGCAGACCGCGGCACAGAAGACAGGTCTGTGGTCCGAGCTGACCGGTGCACAGGCCTTTTTGCCGACTATGGCGATCAGCTTCTACCCGAATGCAACCCGGCACGACTTGCGGCTGCTGCTCTGCGATGCAACGGTCTTTGGCGTTGTCGTCAACGTGTTTCGCTCGCCCCGGCAGATCACGCGCCTGCTGCTGGCCGTGACGATTATCGGCGGCGGTGTGGCCGCCCTTGCGCTGGCGCAGGATGTCGTCGGCAACGATCGGATTTACTGGTTTGGTCCGATGCCGGGAGGCCCGGCCTGCTCAGGTCCCTTCATCAATCACAGCCATTATGCTCAATACATGAGTCTATCCATCGGCGCCGCGTTGGCACTGATCTGTGTGAAGATCCATCAGGAGTTCACCCAGTGGCCGGTGACGCCCGCCACGGTGGCGGAGTACCTCGGCTCTCGGGCTGCCGGAGCAGTGTGGGCGCTCGCGGCGACGGCGGTGGTCGGGGCCGCCACGGTGTTCGTCTCGTTGAGCCGCGGGGGCATGGTCAGCCTGATCACGGCCGGCGCACTCACAGTCTTCATGGCCAGCCTCAGAAAACCGCTGAGGGGTTCCGGGTGGGTCATGGCCCTGCTGGCGCTGGGGGCGTTCGTCTGCGTGCTGTACGTGGGTTTCGACGCGGTGTACGAGCGTCTCAGTGCGATCGGCGGCCTGCACGAGGCAGTGGGCGGCCGTTGGCAGATTGTCAAGGACATCGCTGTCGCATGGACCCGGTTCCCGGTCGTGGGCACGGGTTTGGGGACTCACCAGGTCGTATACCCGATGTTCGATCGTTCCACGGAGCCGTCACTGGCCGCCTACGCGGAGAACGAGTATGCGCAGGCCGCCGAGGAGATGGGCGCCTGCGGACTGGCCGTCCTAGTCATCTTCGGGATTTTGGTGTGGCGCAGTTATGCCCGGAGCATTCGGTCGGCGCAGGTTCCCGTTCAGTCGGCCGCATACGGCCTGGGCTTCGGCTTGGCGGCAGTCCTCGTGCACAGCCTGAGCGACTTCGGTCAGCACCTGCCCGCCAATGCCATTCTGTCCGCTGTTTTCTGCGCGTTGCTGCTGCGGCTGCCGCATCTTGGCGCGGAAAGCGATGCATCAGGCGCCTGGAGCGATATGGGCGGTGCACACGGCCGACGGGGCAGAATCGTCGTGCTGGCCGCGATGTGCATCGTGTGGGCATGGGCGCTTCTCGATGCGGAGGCCGCCTGTCGCGCGGAGGCATATTGGGCAAGAGTCCTGCCTGCCGAGCGCACGCTGATGGGGAAGAACTGGCAGGGCAGCGACCAGGAGTACGTGTCTCTGCTCGGCGACGCGGCCACGGCCCGGCAGTATCAGCCGGGCAATATCGAGTACCGTCACTGGCTGAACGTCTACCGCTGGCACGCGATCAGCCGCGTGACCGATCCGAACACGGGGCAAATCATCCTGACGCCCCAGGGCCTGGAGTTCGCCGAACGCATCGCGGTGGAATTCAAGGATGCACTGAGGCTGTGCCCCACGTTCGGACCCAGTTGGTGCGTCCTGGGACAACTGGAAAGGTCCGTGCTTGGGCGTATCGGGGAAGGGACGATGCACGTGAGGCGAGGACGCCAGTTGGCACCCTGCGACCCGACGGTCTGTTTCGTGGCAGGGACACTGTATGCAGAACGGGGTCAGGCCGAGGCGGCTTTCGTCGAATGGCAGCGGGCCGTGCAGCTCGATGAGCGTCTCTTCGGCGAGGCGGCCTCGCTGCTGATTCAACGGCTGGACCGGCCGGACCTGTCTTACAAGCTGGCGGCGGATGTCCCCGGTCGGCTTATTGCACTCGAGAGGATTCTGGACGCGATGGGAGATGCATCGGGGCAGCTCACGCGGGTAAGAGATCGCCTTGCAGAGCTGCTCGAAGCCGATTGCCGGCGGAACGACGCACCGGCGTGGGAGTTCGCCTGGCTTGCGCAGAGGTACCGACAGCAGGGCGGCGTCGACCAGGCGATCCGGATGTATCGCCGGGCGACCGCTCTGGAGTATGAGCGGGTTGAATGGCGGCTCTCTCTGGCCGAGCTGCTGATCAAGCGCGGGCGCACGCCGGAGGCGGTTCGGGAATTGAACACCATCCTGCGTCTGCGGCCGCAGTCCGATGAGGCCCGCAGTCTCCTGGAGGGAATTGCCACACAGGAAAATGCTGGCTTGAACACCCCGTGAGCAGCGCGCGAACATGTTGGAGAGCGGATTGCCTGCCGTACTCGTGAAGCGATTTGCGCCGTTAGTCGCTACGCCGGCCACCGGCACCGACGGAGACGGAGTCTGCGCAGAGTGTTCGCCCCATGAGACATGATGTGCGAGAGAATCCTGAATGAGGGGTGACCGCAGAATCGCCTTGGGCACGATGGTGGCCGTCTCCGGCACCTTCGTCCACAAAGCGCTGAACCTGGTCCTGATGCCCCTGCTATTTGCCGGCATCGCCAAGGAATTGCTGGGCGTCTGGTTCCTCATGAGCAATTCCCTGGCGCTGCTGTACCTGTTCAACTTCGGGCTGTCTCCCACGGTGCAGAGGCGCGTGGCGTTCGCCAAGGGGCTCAGCGGCGACGATCCGTACTGCCCGCTGTCCACGTCGTCGGTCCAAGCCGTGGCGGACCTCCTGATAACTAGCCGGCGAATGCTCCTGGTCCTGGCCGTCGTCATCTTTTCCGGCGGTGTGCTGGTCGGAGACTGGCTCTTCTACTGCCTGGATCTGAGTCCCGCCGCCGCGCACACCGCGTACGTCGCCTGGGCCCTGATGTGCGCCGGCTACAGCATTAACACGTGGGCCGGGTTCGTCAATTCCCTGCTGTGCGGACTGGGCGATGTCGGATTGGCCGGCGCGATCAACGTCGGAAGCTTCATCCTTGTGGATATTCTCAGCATTGTGACCGTCGTGGCAGGCGGGGGAATTGTCGAGCTGGCCATCGTCTGGTCCGTCGGCGGAATCGTCAATCGCGTCATTGCCTGGATTGCCCTGCGGCGGCAGTACCCTCAGATCGCGTCTGCCCGCGGCAGGTGGCGCGGCGAGTTGGCCCGGTCCATGCTATTGCCCGCCTTCAAAGTCTGGCTGATGAGCCTCGGCACATTCCTGGTGATGCAAACGGACAGATATTACGTCGCGTACCTTGTGAACATCGACGCGGTCCCGGCCTACGTAGCGGCATATGCCCTGGTGGCGACGGTGCACGAGTTGGCCAAGGCGCCGATCGAGCCGTCGGCGCCGCTGGTTTCCCAGGCGTGGCAGGCGGGAAACCTCCCGATGGTCCACAAGCTTCTCTGGCGGAATCTGAGAATCGTGGTGGTGGGCTTCGGAACGGCGGGCGCACTTCTCGTGACGTGCGGCCGTGACATCATTCGGCTGTGGCTCGGGTCGGGCAACTTCGTCGGGCAGACGGTCCTGGTCATCTTCGTCCTGATGCTCCTGCTGGACTGCCAGCATGCGGTGACCGTGAGCGTGGGGGTGGCCACGGAGGACATACCGTATGGGCCTTGGCTATTGATCGCCGCGCTCATCAATTTGGTTCTGTCGTACCTGATGGGTGTGGCGTGGGGCCTTGCGGGGATTGCTGCCGCAACGCTGATCGCCCATCTTGTCACCGTGAATTGGTACGCCGTATACCGGCCCCTCAAGCGGATCGGCCTGTCAGTGGGCATGTACGTGAGGCAATTCCTGGTGCCCGCAGGCCTGTTGATTCTCTTGGCCTTGGGTCTGCTCAGCGGCGCCGCCCGTGCATTCGCCCAGAGCCCCATCTGGAGATTGTCCGTCTGTGGCCTGCTGGCAGCTTTGTACGGCTCGTCTGTGGCGTGGCTGTGGTGCCTCGATGGCGAAGATCGGCAAAACCTCAGGAATCTCGCGGGGCTGCTCGCAAGGCGTCTTCGGCTCAGAACTGCATCGTGAAGAGGCGTTGTTGAGTGTCAAATGGAACCTCTGCTGGAAAAAACGATACCGGGTCTCCACGAAGCGTTAGTGAGACACCTGCCGCCATTGGATAAGGACGGGGCGGTGCTCGATGTCGGCTGTGGGACCGGCGCCTGGCTCGAGAGGCTCTTCGGGCACGGGTACCAGAACCTCTACGGCATCGACGTGGAGCTGTCCCAGGTCGGCACGACGAACGCCCGGTTCTTTCAGGCGAATCTCGAGGTTGATGATATCCATCTGGATAGTCGGAAGTTCCAGTTGATCACCGCCATCGAGGTCATCGAGCACATCGAGAATACCGGCCGGCTGTTCAGCCTGGTGGCATCGCATCTGGAGGAGGACGGCGTCTTTCTGCTCACGACGCCGAACGTGCACTCGCTGCATTCGCGGCTGCGCTTTCTGCTCAGGGGCGAGTTGCAGTTCTTTGACGGCAAGGCCGACGAGACACACATTACGCCGATTGTCCTCACCGGCTTGGAGCGCATGCTCGCCCGGCATGGACTTCGCATCCGCTGCTCGTGGTCGTTCCCGGAGACCGGCGGCAGCATCGCGTCCCGCAAGAGCCTGAGGCTTGTGTCGAAGGTGCTCGGATTGGTGATCCCAAACCCGATCCCCGGCGACATCCTTTGCGTCTTGGCCGAGAAACGCACGTCGTGAGGGACGAATCACAGAACGCGACAGAGACTCAGAGAGGGCATCACCCGTGAGAAAATGGGCGTACATGGGCATCCCTCATACGGGGGGGACCTACTCGGTCTTCACGAGCCTGCGAAAGGGATTGCGCGAGCACGGCATCGAGTTGCGTTGGGTTGGCGTCGGCGCCGGCGAGGCGGATATGGCCGCAGACGGGGCCGCCAACGGGGAACTGCAACTGGGGACGGTCGTGGCGCAGGCTGAACGGGACGACAAGCGGCAGGCGGCCGCTTTGGTGGAGTTCTTCGCTGCGGGAGATTATGAAGGGGTCTTTGTCAATGTATTGAGCGGCCGGGTGGCCACAAACTCCATTCGTTATCTGTCGCCCGGCGTGCGGCGGATTCTGATCGCGCACACGACCACGATCGCCACATACGCCGCCGCTCGCGCCGTGCGAGATTACGTCCATGCCGCCGTGGGCGTGTCCCCCCGAATCGCCCGGGACCTGATCGCACACAATGGGTTCAGCAAGGCGTCCACGGTCACCATTGCCAACGCCATTGACGTGGAGCGATTCAGTGTCGCAGAGAGAACGGTCTTACCGGACTGTCTGAGAATCGTGTTCCTGGGTCGCGTGGAAGACACGGCGAAGGGGTGCCTTCTTCTTCCCAGGATCATCGAGCAGGTGAATAGAAGCGGGGTCCGGGCGCAGTGCACCGTTGCCGGCGACGGACCCGATCTGGCCCGGTTGAAGCGCCGATGCACCGATCTGTCCAATGTGCGTTTCCTCGGCGGTGTGCCCCGTGAGGCGGTGCCGGGCATTTTGTCCGATGCGGATGTCTACCTGTTCCCCTCTCGATACGAAGGCTTCGGCTTGAGCCTTGTGGAGGCCATGGCGTCAGGCTGCGTTCCGGTCGCCTCGGCGATCAGCGGCGTCACCGATGCCATCGTCGAACACGGAACCACGGGATGGCTCTTTCCGATCGGCCACTGGAAACAAGCCGCCGATTACATCGTCCTGCTGGCTCTCGACCCGACGAGGCGGCGCGAGATGTCGCTTCTGGCCAGCCGCAGTGTGCGAAGTCGGTTCTCCACGGAGCAGATCGCCTGCCAATACGTCGCTATCATGGATGCTGTGGTGAGACTTCCGCGGCCCCTGAGCCAGCCTTTGGATGTACGCGGGTGGGCCTACCCGAGAGGACTCGGGGACGGATGGAGAGCGTATCTTCCGGAAGGAATGAAACGGCGGCTGAGGGTCGTGCGCGAACGTTTCGTCGCAGCAACGGCGTGAAAGTGCTTGTCTGCCAGCATGGTGCTCGTCACAGGTACGCCATTGCGCGAATCCTCGAAGAGGCAGGCATGCTGTCCCGCTTGTACACCGACTCTTCCGAGCACAGCGCCCTGGGCAGAGTCTGTGGCCGGCTGGGGCACCGGATCGGGGGCCCCATCGGAAGGCTGTCCAATCGTGAAATCGAGGGCGTTCCGCCGGAGAAGATATTCTCCACCGATGCAATCTTCTGGTCTGATCTATTTCGGGGACATCGGCGCGATCCCCCGATTATTCAGTGCCACCGGCGGCACAAGACCCTGTCGCGGGTGATGCAGCGATGGGGTACGGCAGATGCGGACACCCTGTACACGATGTACCACGAGGGCTTGGACTTCATCCGGTACGCGAAAGACAAAGGACTGAGGATCGTCGTGGACGTGTTCGTTCATCCGATGACGGACCGCATCGTGAACCACGAATGTCTGAATCACCGCGGGTGGCAAAGGCCAATGACGGAGCGCGTTCTCGAATTCGCCGACAGCCTGATCAGGCAGGCATTGGAGCTGGCGGATGTTGCTCTGTGTCCTTCGCGGTGGGTCGCGGAGGGCGTATCGGCGTTGAGCCCTGCGGCTGCCGGGAAGATACGAATATGCCCCTACGGCTCGAGCATCACATACGACGGCCGGGTCAATGTTCCGGTGCCGGGACGGGTGTTCTACGCCGGCGGATGCCCCCTGCGCAAGGGATTGCCCGATCTCGCCCGAGCTACGGATATTCTCAAGGCAAAATATCCGCTCATGGATTTCCGAGTCGCGGGAATCACCGACCCTGCGATTCGCCGTCGGCCCGAATGCCGGAATCTGACCTTTCTCGGCAACCTCTCCGGCGCGCAGATGCAGGAGGAGTTCCTGTCGGCGGACATGTTTGTCCTGCCGACCCACGCGGAGGGCTTGGCCTCGGTCGTGATTGAAGCCATTGCTGCCGGATGTCCCGTCATCACCACGAGACAGGCAGGGGTGTCCATTCGCGATGGCGTCGACGGCGTGCTTCTGGCGCCGGGTGATTCCGAGGCGCTTGTGGGGGCCGTTGGGAGAGTCTACTGCGACAGAAACCTGCGGGAGATACTGGCGGCAAATACGAGGACACTGGCCGCCGAGTACACGATGGAGGCGTGGAGGGAACGCCTGGTTCATCTCTTGGGAGAGATGTGACCTGGAGGGGAGCGGTGACGCTCAACGCCGCTTGGGCCACTTGGGCTGGGAGAACCGAAATGCGTCTGGCTGTCATTTTTCACCGCCTCGGGCCGTACCATTACGCCAGGTTGAGGGCTGCCAACAGGGTCAAGCCCATTGTGGCGCTGGAACTGTCGGGCGAGGACAAGACCTATGCCTGGGCTCATGTCACAGGAGACGCGGAATTTGAGCGGCACGTGATTTTCCCGGCGGTGGACTGCGAATCGCTTCTATGCCGGAGAATCTACGACGGAGTTCGCAAGAAACTCGACGCGATCCGGCCGGACGCCGTAGTCATCCCGGGCTTCTATGACAAGGGCGCCCTGTCGAGCCTGATGTGGTGCAACGAGCATGGCGTTCCGGGCATCGTGGTCTCCGATACCACACAGCGCGATTTCCGACGGCACTTCTGGCGCGAATGGGTCAAGCGAAAGGTCACGGCACGGTTCTCCGCCGCTCTGGTAGGAGGACAGGCCCAGGCGGAATACCTTGTCAAGTTGGGAATGCGCGAGGACCGCATATTCCCCGGTTACGACGTGGTTGATAACGAGTACTTCTCGACCAGAGCGGACCAGGTCCGGCAAAACGCCCGGCGCTACAGAGATGAGCACTCTCTTCCGGAGCAATATTTTCTCACCTCGAACCGCTTCATTGCCAGGAAGAACCTGTTCCGACTGGCGACAGCGTATGCCGAATACCGGCGGCAAGCAGCCGATCCATGGGACCTGGTCATGCTAGGCGACGGAGAGCTGATGCCGCTGTTGACGCGACACATAGATGCCTTGGGCCTGCGAGATCACATTCTTCTGCCGGGATTCAGACAGTACGAGGAGCTTCCGATCTACTATGCTCTGGCCGGTTGCTACATTCAGGCCAGCACCGCGGAGCCCTGGGGGCTGACGGTAAATGAGGCCATGGCGTCCGGATTGCCCGTTCTCGTATCGAACGTATGCGGCTGCGCGAAGGACTTGCTGCGCGAGCCTGGCAATGGATTTGCTCTGGACCCCTGCGATACCGCCAACATGGCACAGAAGATGCTCAGGATCTCCGACGCCGGCTGCGACAGGGAAGCGATGGGCCGAATGAGCCGTCAGATCATCTCGCAGTGGGGATGCGGCCGTTTCGGCGAAAACCTCTGGAAGGCGGCTGAGCGGGCCTGCCAGGACCCGGTCCGCAGAAATGACAGGACCGGCGCTCTGATTCTGAAGGCACTGGTATTTCTCAAATGACCGGGCGTACATCCGCCGCTCCTTTCCGCGAAGCTTGAACGAGGGCTTGGACTACATGGCCGTACTGTTGCTGATCGTGCTGATCGTGCTGACTCTCGCCATTATCGTGGAAGCGGTCATGAATCCTGCTCGCATCTATCAGTATCCGTTCTGTGCGGCGGCGGTCATCGTGGGTTTCATCATCCCTCCGCTGTTCGGGCTGCTGCGGACTCCGCACTTGCCCCCCTGGAGCATCGAGCGTTACATCCTCACGTGCATCCTGTGTCTGGCCATGTGCTGGACGGGCAACGCCTGTGCAAAGCGATACAGCCGGCCAAGAGTCAGGCAGGTGGTGTACGATGGCCGGCGATGGCTGCTGGGCTCGACCCTGTTGATCCTCGTCGGTGGGCTGGCCTACCTCAAGAGCCGCATCCTGTTCCAGGCGGAGTTCAACATGGGCACCGGATTGCCGACGGCGCTGTCCTTCTTCAGCATGTTGCTGCGGTACGGCTTCATCATGGCGCTGATCTACCTCCTCAGCACGCGGAACAAGTACGCTCTGCTCCTGGCTTGTCTGAGCGGCTTGTACTACCTGGACCGGATCATCCTCTTCGGCCGGCGCCAGGACGCCTTTGAGTTCATCTTCGTCATCATAGGGGCCGTCTGGTTCATCCTCGGCCGGCGCCTGCCGCGAGTGGTCGTCGTCGCCATGATTGTGATCGGCGCGATCGGCACCACGAGCGCCGGCGCGTATCGCTCCGTCGTGGTTTCCGCCTCCGGCCAACGCGACTGGTGGAGGCTCAGAGACGTCAACGTGCTCGAGGGATTTCGCAACTCCGTAACGGAAGGGAGCACGGAAACCCTCAGCGGGATCTACTTGATGGCCGCCAGCGCGGCGGAGAATGCATTCGATTTCGGAGCCTACCATTGGAATGTGCTGGTTTTCAACTACGTGCCGGCCCAGGTGTTCGGCGCGGACCTTAAAGAGTCTCTGTACATACCAGCTCCCGACCTGATCGCGATAGCGGAGCAGCGGTACGGCTTTGCCCCGTCGGATGGGACCACCGTTACGGGGATGGTGGACTGTTACGCCTCTTTCTGGTACGCGGGTTGCCTGAAGTTTTTCCTGATCGCCTACATCATGCAATGGCTATACCTGCACGCGAGCCGCGGCAGCCTGATGGCGCAGTCGATCTACCTGTTCATGATGGGCATGGCTCTGCACGCCGTGACTCACCATACGCAGTTCTTCTTCTCGGCGTGGCTGCACCTGCTTTTCTTCTGGGTTCCCGTGATGCTCGTTGCCGCGCGGTCCGTCGAGCCGGTCGAGCTGGAGGCCGTGCCGCTCGCCAGGTGAACGATGCATGTTCTGATGGTGATCGCCTCCATGTCCAGGTGTGCGGCGGGAGTGGCCGCAAGCGTGCAGAGTCTGTGCCGATCGCTCAACTCCCATTGCTCGGTCAGTGTCATGTCCGTGAAGGACGAGTTTTCCGATGCGGACCGACGGGCGTGGCAGCCGATGGAGCCGCAGGTCCTCGCCGCGCGCGGCCCGAGGTGGTTCGGGTATTCGCCGGACCTGCAAAGCCGGATCGGGCGGACGGACGCCGCTGTCGTTCACAGTCACGGCATTTGGATGTATCCCGATCTGGCCGTCAGGCGTGCCGCTACGCGAAGCAAGGTCCCCTGGCTCATCTCTCCTCACGGCATGCTGGATGCGTGGGCGCTGCGGAATTCCCGGTGGAAGAAGAAACTGGCCGGCTGGTTGTTCACGAACGAGACCCTGCGCCGCGCGGCGTGCCTCCACGCCCTGTGCGAGTCGGAGTACCGCAGCATTCGAGCGTATGGATTGAACAACCCTGTCGCCATCATAGCCAGTGGTGTCGATCTGCCGGATCGTGTCCGGCTCGCGGATTGTCCCCCCGAGATCGGACACGACGGAGATGCTCGCAAGATGCTGCTCTTCATGGGCAGAATTCATGCCAAGAAAGGCATAGAGAACCTCATCCGGGCCTGGGCCACGCTCAAGTCGCAACGGGGACCCGTCGATCAATGGCGGCTCGTCATTGCCGGACAGGGCTCAGATGAATGTGAGGCCGGGGTGAAGCGTCTGACGCGTGAGCTGGCGGTCGAGGAGAGCGTCGCTTTCATCGGGCCGGTGTATGGAAATGAAAAGCGGGGCGTTCTGTTGCAGGCGGACGCCTTCGTGCTGCCGTCAAGCAGCGAAGGCTTGCCAATGGCTGTTCTGGAGGCATGGTCATATGGCCTGCCGACGGTGCTGACGCCGCAGTGCAACCTGCCTGAGGGCTTTGAGGCCGGCGCGGCGATCGAAGTCGGGCCGGACGCAGACTCGATCGCGAAGGGCCTGGCCTCGCTGTTTTCTCTGCCTGCGAGCGATCGTGCGAGACTGGGAGCCAACGGAAGAAGACTCGTTGAGTCGAGATTCGACTGGCCAAAAGCCGCATGCGAGATGATGCACGTGTATGAGTGGATTCAGGGAGCCGGCCCGCGGCCAGCCTGCGTGCGGGTGGATTGAGCGCCTATGCCTCAGAGCTACTGTCCGAGCCCGTTTTCATTCCAGAACAAAGCCGCACGGGCGATCTGGAACGTGACGTGGCTGGTGCTGTTCCGGCCGAGTCCCCGGCCGTTGCATGCCTGGCGGCGACTGCTCCTGAGACTGTTCGGGGCCAGGATCGGCCGGGGAGTGTGCCTGTCGCCGTCCTGCCGCATCGCCATGCCCTGGAAACTCCAGATGCGCGACTACAGCACCCTGGGGGACTACGTCATCTGCTACAACATCGGCGGCGTTCGCATCGGTGCGTACTCGACCGTCTCGCAGTACTCGCACCTGTGCTCCTCCAGCCACGACTACGAGCATCCGAACATGCGGCAGACCTTCGCGCCGATCGAGATTGAAGACCAGGCGTGGATCTGTGCCGATGTGTTCATCGGACCAGGAGTGCACATCGGGCAGGGCGCGGTCCTGGGCGCCAGGGCCAGTGCCTTCCGAGATATCGAGCCCTGGACGGTCGCCGGCGGCAACCCCGCCCACACGATCAAGAAGCGAGTCATCCAGGGATTGGAGGAGTCGTCCGGTGCCGCGAGAGAGCCGTCCTCGGACGTATGATGCAGCACCGGGGGCTCCGTCGCATACTTAACACTCATCGCTATGCTGATTACTGGCATCAATGATGGTCATAACGCTTCTGTGGTCCTGTTGCAGGATGGCAGGATTGCTTTTGCTTGGCAGGAGGAGCGGTTCACCCGCCGCAAGAACCAGCCCGGATTTCCCATCAATGCGCTGCGCGCGGGACTTCGATTCATCGGCGCTGACTTGAATGACATTGACGTATTTGCCGTGGCCTCGAAGCGGCCTGTCGTGATGCCGGGCACATCGGAGGAGGATGTCACCGGTTACTCCAGGCGCGACGGCTCTCTTGCCAGGCGTCTGCGCTCTGCGATCCGCAGCACGCCGCTGGCCGGTCCGGTCTACAGCTTCCGCCAGTTGCGTCGAGAAAAGGACATCGAAAGGCTCGGCATCCCGCGAGAGAAGACTCGATTCTATGATCACCACCTGTGCCACGCGGCGACGGCGTTCTGGGGCTCCGGCCGTACCCTCGACCGCACGTTGATTATCACGAACGATGGAGCGGGGGATGGCCTGTGCGGCTCGGTCTATATCGGGGAGAATGGCGCACTGCGGCGGGTATCGACCATCCCGGAGTCCGATTCCGTCGGGATTATCTATACGACCACCACTGTGCTTCTGGGCATGCTGCCCAACGAACACGAGTACAAAGTGATGGGCTTGGCCCCCTACGGGGCGGGCCGCCAGGCCGAGGCCATCAAGCGCGAGCTCCTTACGTGGGTACACACCGACGGACCCGCCCGCCTGACCTACGAGCGGAGCGCATCGACGCCGTCATTTTTCGGCTGTTACCGCAGGCTGGCGAAACTGTTCGAATGCCAGCGGTTCGATCATGTCGCTGCCGCAGTCCAGCAGTTCCTTGAAGAGGTGCTGGTTCGCTGGGTCACGAACTGCGTGCAGGCCACCGGGATTCCTCACGTGATGCTCTCCGGCGGCGTCTTCATGAACGTCAAGGCCAACCAGAAGATCCTGGAGTTGCCCTGCGTGCAGAGCCTGTACGTGGTCCCGTCGTGCGGAGATGAGACGAACGCGTTCGGTGCAGCGTTCCTCGCGCACGCGGAGGCAGCGAAAGAGAGTCCTGAGAGTCTCGGCTCGCTGTACTATGGCCCGGCGGTCGAGGATGCGGCCGTGGACGAAGCAATCAGGGCTCTAGGTCAGGCCGATAGTTTGCGCGTCTCGACGCCGCCGGATATCACGCAAGTCGTCGCCGAATTGCTGAGCCAGGGACACATCGTAGCCAGGGTCTGCGGAAGAGAGGAATTCGGGGCCCGGGCGCTCGGCAATCGTTCCATTCTCGCCGACCCGTCCACCCCGGACGTTGTGCAGACCATCAACAGGGCGATCAAGCAGCGGGATTTCTGGATGCCCTTTGCATGTTCCGTGCTCGCAGAGGAGGAATCCCGGTACATCAGGAACCCCAGGGCGATGCCGGCGCCATACATGATCGTGACGTTCGACTGCACCGAGAACTGGCGTCAGATTGTCGCCGGCATTCATCCCTACGATCACACGGTCCGGCCGCAGGTGGTTCGGCCCGAGGTAAACCGGGAGTACTATCGGTTGCTTTCCACGTTTCGCGAGTTGACGGGCCAGGGGGCCATCTTGAACACGTCGTACAATCTGCACGGCGAGCCGCTGGTCAGCAGTGCGCGGGACGCCGTGGACGTCTTTCTGCGCTCGGGCCTGCGCTGGTTGGCGCTTGGCAATAGACTGCTGTCCAAGATGTAGCGGACAATGTAGTGCCGCCTTCTGTCACTGAGGGATAACGGCATTTGGATTGTGTATGGGCGTGTCGGTTCTCATCCTGACGCTCAACGAAGAGACCAATCTTCCGGCCTGCCTCGAGAGCGTCTCCTGGTCGGATGACGTAGTGGTGCTGGATTCGTTCAGCACGGACCGGACCGTGGAGATCGCTGCGGCCGCCGGGGCCAGAGTCGTGCAGCGCAAGTTCGACAACTGGTCCTCGCACCAGAATTGGGCGGTTCGCAACATCACGTTCAAACATCCGTGGGTGTACTACTCCGACGCGGACGAGCGTGTGACGCCGGAACTGGCGGGAGAGTTGCAGAGTATTGCCGGGGACGGGCAGCGCAACGAAGTGGCCTACCGTGTGCGTTTCAGGAACATGTTCATGGGCCGCCACATCAAACACGCGAGCCTCTATCCGACGTGGGTGCTGCGGTTCTTCCGGCCGGAGAAGGTCCGCTGGGAGCGCCTGGTCAACCCCGTGGCGGTGGTGGACGGCCCCCAGGGTCGGCTGGAGGGCCATTTCGATCACTACAGCTTCAACAAAGGACTGGCACAGTGGTTCGCCAAGCACAACTTGTACTCATCCGACGAGGCCCGGGAGTTGATCCGGACGCTCGACCGACCGGTGAACTGGCGCGGATTGCTTTCGGGCGATCCCAGCGAGCGGCGCATGGCGATGAAGAGCCTGGCCTACCGGATGCCTCTGCGTCCGGCGCTGGTGTTTGGCTACCTGTACTTCTTCCGTCTCGGTCTGCTCGACGGCCGGCCCGGGTTTACCTATTGTCGCCTGCGGGCGATCTTCGAATACATGGTGGATCTCAAGGTCGAGGAATTCAGGCGAAGAGAAAAGGGCCTGGCGCCATGAAGCGCGCGGTGTCTATCGTCATGATCGCCCGGAATGAGGAGGCGCGGATCGAGAGCTGCATCCGGTCGGTTGTCGCCGCCTCGTACGGCCTGGACGCCGAGGTGATCCTCGTGGACTCGGCTTCGGAGGACCGAACGGTGGCGATTGCGGAGGAGTTCGACATCAGGATTCTCCGGACCCCTCGTGACGCGTGCCAAAGCGCGTCTTTGGGCCGAGCCACCGGCGCCTTGCATTGCTGCGGGCGCTACATCCAGTTCATCGACGGTGATATGACGATGGACTCCGCCTGGGTTCGGGAGGCGATGAGATACCTGGACGCGGCCGGACCATCCATTGCCGCCGTGGCCGGCGAGATTCGCCAGAATCCAACGTCGAATCCCTACCGGGAATACCGCCGCAGAAACTTGGCTCGCATGACTCGGACCCGCGAGCCGAAGGAGCTCAAGAGCCTGTACGGGGCCTTCATGATCAGGGCCGAGGTGCTGCGTGAAGTGGGCTCGTTCGATCCCCACCTCAAGGCGAACGAAGAAGGCGAGCTTTCGGATCGGATTCTGGCGGCCGGATACCGCGTCAGGCTGCTTCCCCATCTCTCCTGCTTTCACCACGTGACGGACGGCGAGGGCTTCCTCCGCACGCTGCGACGCGAGTTGAGCAACTACGTCATGGCGGGACAACTGCTCCGCTGCTCGTTTCGCAACGGCTCGTTCGCGTTTCGTCTGTGGCAATTCAAGTACTGTTTCCTGGCGGCCGGTTTCGCTCTCTTGGGGATCGCCGGCCTGAGCGGTGTTCTCACTCGTTACGTTCCGGTGTCCGGGTCCCTGTGGTTCATGGGACTTGCGCTGAGCGCCTTTTCCCTGTTCTTTCGGGAGGAGCGCAGAGTCGCCAATGTGTTCTACTATCTGGTGGTCTACCTGTCCTCGTGGGTTTTCTTCGGGTACGGGCTTCTGCGGCCGATGGAGAAGCCCAGGCCGCGCCGGAGCCGGCCGGGACATCGGCAGCCGAACGCCGGCCTCAGCATTATCGTACAGAAGCCGCGTCAGGATTCTTTTACCACTGATTGATTCACCGACTGGAATGTGCCGAAGCACATGAGGCTTGCATGGCAAACTGCAGGATGATGATTCTGAATCTGCCCAGTCCGCCGGGAATGGATGTGGAAAGAGACTTCGCGGGAAGCTTCGGAACAGCATCGCTGGTGCACCGGACACACTGGGGCCATTCGGGCGACGTTGTCTTCCCGGTTTTCATGCCCTATCTCGCCACGGCTGTCACACGACAGGGCTGGTCCGTGCACGTCGTCGACGGCCAAGCCCAGCGGCTGACGGCGGATAGCGTCATCTCGGCAGTCATGGGGCAGCAGCCGGACTTCGTCGTGTCGCTGATATCTCTGCCATCCATCTACGGCGACCCTGATCTGCTCGGGCGCATCAAGAGGACACTACCCGATTCTATCATGGTGGCTGTCGGCGCCGTCACAAAGACTCTGGCCGATGAAGTGTTGCAGAACGAGGCTGTGGATTTCCTGGTTGTCGGCGAATACCCGCTCTATGCCCAGCCGATTGTTGAGCTGGTGCGTGCACGGCAAGCCGGCGCACTGCCGTTCGGCAGAGTGATTGCATCTGCGGCGCAGGAGAGTGCATCAACCGGTGCCTACGGCAATTCGACGGGGCAGGGCAATGGCCAGAGTCTCGACGATCTTGACTTCGATGTCTATCGCGCCTTCCCGATGGACAAGTACCGCTGCGCATACCTCGGGACTTACGGCGAGCTGGTGAACTACTTCCCCATCATGTCCAGCAAGGGGTGTCCTTTCCCGTGTGCGTACTGCCCGTATCCCGTGGGGTTCGGCAAAACGATCTCGTATAAATCTCCGGAACGACTGGTGGGCGAGATGGCGTTCTTGCACGACAAGTTCGGCATCCGGGCGTTCTTGTTCCGCGACCAGGTCTTCACCGCGCGATACGAGCGGGTCGAGGAAATCTGCGAGCGGATCCTGGCCCGGCGCCTGGAAGTCCGGTGGCTTTTGGAAACCCGCGTGGACAGGGTATTCGACGACCTGCTAGTGAAGATGAGGCGGGCCGGCTGCAACAGAATCCACTACGGGGTCGAGACTGGCGACGCGGACCTGCTGCGGCAGGTGGGCAAGCCCGGCGTGGACAAGCAGGCGGCTATCGAGGCCTTTCGCATGACGGCGAGTCTGGGCATCCGCACGGTCGCGCACGTGATTGTCGGCCTGCCGGGCGAGACGAGGCAGACGCTCGCCAATACGTACGAGTTTCTCGGAGAGCTGGACCCCGACAACACAAGCTGGAACTTCGCGACTCCCTATCCGGGGACATCGCTATTCGATGAAGCAAATCGCAAAGGGCTGATCCTGACCTGCGACTGGACGCGATACAACACGAATGAGGTGGTCATGAGGACGGAGGGACTGTCGGGCCCTGAGCTGTCGAGCCTGGTGCACACGTTGTCGCGGCGGGACCGGACCCGCAAGGTGCTCAAGAGAATGCGCCGGGCCCTATACAACAAGAGGGACCGGGAATACGTCGTGAGGCGATCCCTGCGTAAGCTCGCCGCACTGGCCGGCGGCTGACCGCCGCGCCAATCATGAAGGTCTCCTATGCACATATTATTCATCAATCAGTTCTACGTGCCGGACATCGCCGCGACGGGTCAGTTGCTGGCCGATGTCACGGAAGAGCTGGCTGCCCGCGGACATGAGGTGCACGTGATATGCAGTCGCCGCGGTTATCGCGGGGGCGATTTACGTCTGGCCAGAGAGGAGCTTATCGACGGCGTTTGGGTTCACCGCATGGGGGCGACGGGCTGTGGCGGTGCCGGAATGCCCGGCCGGCTCCTGGATTATGCCTCCTTTTACCTGCTGGCGCTGCTTACGGCGGTCCGGCTGCCCCGAATGAACGTATGTGTGGCGCTGACGACTCCGCCGTTTGTCGGGCTCATCGCCCTGGTCCTGCACACCTTGCGGGGCACAAAGGTCGCCCTCTGGACGATGGACCTGTACCCCGAGGTGGCCGTGGCGTTCGGAGTGCTCCGGGAGAAATCCCTCCTGCGGTCGCTCCTTGCCTGGCTCAGCCGGCGCTTGTACCGGCAGGCCGGCGCGATCATCTCGCTCGGCGAGGTGATGGCGGATCGCCTGGCGGAGGCGGGCGCACCCCGGGAGAAGATCGCCGTTGTCCATAACTGGGTGCCGCGCGAGATCGTCGATGCGGCGTCGCCCGAGCCAGAGCAAATCGCAGTCTCTGCGGTGTCATCGTGATCACACTCCTGTACTCAGGGAATTTCGGTCTAGGCCACGAATTCGACACGATTCTGCACGCGGTGCATGCTCTACGCGACGAGGGGACATGGGGGCTTCTACTCGTGGGAGCCGGCAAGGGCCTTGTGAGAATCCGGGGTCTCGTTGCCGAGATGCAGCTTGAAAACGTCGAGTTCCGACCACCTGTGCCGCTGTATCAGCTCCAGGATCTGCTGGCGGAGGGGGATGTTCACATCGTCGCCCAGAAGCCTCGCACGGAGGGTCTGATCGTGCCGAGCAAGATTTACGGCATCCTGTGCGTCGGCAGGCCGACGATCTTCGTCGGCCCGCAGAATTGCGAGGTGGCCAGGATCGTGGAGGAAAGCGCCTCGGGTTTTGTCGTTGAGCCGGGCGACGTGGATGCCGCCGTGGATGCGTTAAGGCAGCTTGCCTTCGATCCCGAGCTTCGCTGGAAGATGGGCGAGCGGGCACGAGAGCATTACTGCACACATTTCGGGCGCGACAGGAGTGTGTCTCAGATTGTGCAACTCATAGAACGTATGGGAGGAGACGGCCTCAGCCATGATTCCACCTCAAGGAGTACATGCAATGGAAACTAGCGACGGCGTAAAAAAGGAGATATCCGCATTCGTCATTTCCAACGGATGTCACGAATGCTTCATCGACGCGGCCCTGGTTCAGAAGTACCTGCGGGAGAGACACGGCTTTACCACGGCGGAGAATGTTGCCAGCGCAGATGTGATTGTGCTGCTGGGTTGCGCGGTGATGCAGCCGAAAGAAGATCAGACCCGAGAGCTGATCCGCACGATCTCGGAACAGAAGCGGCCGGACAGCCAACTGCTCGTTTGCGGCTGCATCACCAAGGTCAGGCCGGAGATCACCGATCTCTCCGACGTGCGCAACGGCTTGTTCGAGGAGATCGAGAACCTCATTGCCCTCAAGGGCCAGAACGGCGATCTGAAGGCCAATTTCCCGTACCAGCCCTACCGGGGCCACAAAAAGGACCTGCTGGGCACCGTGCGGGCCCGCGTCCGCCGCAAGGTATTGGAGGAACACTCCGGCGGCGATCGACTCAAGCAATTCCTCGTGCGGCGACTGTCGGACCCTTTCGTCGGCCTGCTCTCGCGATATAAGGATTTCGTCGAGTCGAAAATGGACGTGTGGAACACCGACACCTATACGATCAAGATCTCCACGGGATGCCGGGGCAATTGCTCATACTGCTCCATCAAGCAGTCGCGAGGATCGATATCGAGCAAGCCGGTCTCCTGTGTAGTCGACGAATTCCGGACCGGGCTTCAGAAGGGATACCGCAGCCTGGCGCTGATCGGAACCGACATCGGCGATTACGGCAAGGACCGGGGAGAGGATCTGCTGGACCTGTTGAGGGTGCTCATCGAAATGCCCGAGCGGTTCCTGCTGAGGCTGAGAAATGTCAATCCGAGGTGGATCATTCGCGTCGGATCGCAATTCCACGACCTATTGCGGAGCGGGAAGATCGCCTACATGGAGGCGCCGATCCAGTCGGCCAGCGAGCGCATCCTGCGCCTGATGAACCGGGGCTACACGGCGGAGGCCTTCCTGGCGGCCATGCGCAGCATCGAGCAGACCTGTCCGACGCTGCTGGTGAAGACGCAGGTCATCGTGGGATTCCCCGGCGAGTCGCAGGAGGATTTCCAAAAGTCCCTGGACCTGTTTGAGATGGGATTGTTCGACTACGTCGATGTGTTTCGATACTCGGACAGGCCGAACACGCGAGCATCGGAGCTTCCGGAGAAAGTGCCCGGCGAAATTGCGATGCGGAGATACAGGAAGCTGTTCTTCAAGTCGCTGTTCCAGTTGGCGCCGCGGACGTTGATCTTGAATCGTGGACGACCCAGTGCATCCCGGGAATGCAGCGATGAATCGGCAGGGGCATCCGAGTGACGTTCCTGCAGTGGAGAACCCATGGCAACGACCTACTTCTGTGCTTTTCTCGGGTCGGTTGTTCTGTCCCTCGTTGTGACACCGATCGTGATTCGTATCGCGCGTCGCATTGAGGCCGTGGATCATCCCACGCCCCGCGGCATGCACACGAGCCCGATTCCACGCATCGGCGGGGCGGCGATCTTCCTGTCGGCAACCTGCCTGATCGTCCTGGCCCTGTTCTTCAGCTACACTATCGGCGACGCGTTCAAGAGCGTTCGGCTGCAGGTCATCGCCATGCTGGCCATGGGCTCCTTCATCTTCCTGGTCGGGCTCGTCGATGACCTGTGGGACCTGCCGGCCAAGGCCAAGCTGCTGGCCGAAATCGCAGCGGCAGGCCTCCTGTGCAGCGTTGGCGTCAGGATCACCGCCCTGGAGATGACCGATGCGCTGGTGTGGCAGCTCGGATGGCTGTCGTACCCGTTCACGATGATGTGGATCGTCGGTATCACCAACGCGGTAAATCTCAGCGACGGTCTGGATGGCCTGGCGGCCGGAATCTCCGCCGTAGCCTGCGGGGTCATCGCCGTGTTCGCCATCCACAGCGGAAACGCGATCATGGTCGTCCTCATGCTCTCCCTGCTGGGCAGTCTCAACGGGTTCCTCTTCTACAACTTCAATCCGGCGAAGATCTTCATGGGCGATTGTGGCAGCCTCTTCGTTGGATTTACGATTGCCGCCTCGAGCGTGATGTGCGTCACGAAGTCCTCCACCCTGGTGGGGCTGGCCTTGCCGGCGCTGGCGCTGGGCATTCCGATCTTCGACACGCTATTCGCGATGCTGCGGCGCGTGCTGGAGCGGCGCTCGATCTTCGCGCCGGACCGGGGCCACTTTCACCACCGATTGATCGACCTGGGCCTGACGCAGCGTCACGCGGTGATCGCCATGTACGGCGCGACGTGCATTGTCACGGGGCTGGGGCTGTTCATGATGATCCGCCGGGACGTGGGCTCACTGGTGGTCTTCGGCTGCCTGTTGTTCCTCCTGGTCATGCTGTTTCGCGTCGTAGGGGCGGTCCGGCTTCACGACACGCTGCTGCGACTGCAGGAGCAATACGCCGTGATCCGACGCCAACGGCGGGACAAGAGAGCGTTCGAATATCTCCAACTGAGGTTCCGCCAGGCCGACGCCCTGCCCGACTGGTGGCAGGCAGTCTGTGAGGCGGCGCAGCGCTTCGACTTCGCCTGGGTGTCGTTGAGCGTGCGCAATCCCGATGGAAGCACCGATACATCAGTCTGGCGCGGCGAGAACATTCCGGCGACCATCTCCGGCGTCATCACCTTCCATCTTCCGCTGACCGACGCCGCAGGCCACAAGCCCCTCGACTTCGAGATGGGCATCATGGTCGAGGGTTCTCTGGAATCGGCAAGTCACAGGGCTGCTCTGTTCAGCCGCCTGATGGACGAGCACGGTTTGAAGCGGCAGTATCCGACCGACCCCGCGGTGCCAGGCATGAACGACTGACCGCGCGGCAGACCAATCGCCTCCAATCCTCTCACGCCGTCGCTGGCACACTCCCCAGAATGATCCGGGCGGATGAGCCGATGCACGCGCACCGGCGATCTTCCACTCGATTCGCCGCCACATCATTCCCCACTGGAACTGCCCTCCCTCCGCTGGTGTACCAGCTCCCAACAGGGGAGAATGTACGCGCAGAACAGATTGGACCTTGACCGGCTGTTTGGGTATCATCATGCCGCTAAGGATGTTTTGCGGAATTCTTGTGACGGCTGTCATTTGGGGCAACGGTGGTTTTTGCGGAAGGTGAACATATGAGCAATTCTCAAGGGAGTATGGGAGTGAACCGGGTCACTCGGCGGACGCTGCTCCGTGGCACAGCAGCCGCAGCGGCCTTTACAATCGTGCCCAGGCACGTCCTCGGAGGGGTGGGCCACACTTCGCCCAGTGAAAAACTCAACATCGCCGGCATCGGCATCGGCGGCCAGGGGGCCAGCGACCTGCACGACGTCAGCAGCGAGAATATCGTTGCCCTGTGTGACGTGGATTGGGCCTACGCCGCCCACACCTTCAAGGAATATCCCAAGGCGAAACAGTACAAGGACTTCCGCATCATGCTCGAAAAGGAAAAAGGCATCGACGCCGTGGTGGTCGGAACACCCGACCACAACCACGCCGTCGTGAGCATGATGGCCATCAAGCTTGGCAAGCATGTGTACTGCGAGAAGCCGCTGACGCGAACCGTGTACGAGGCCCGGGCCATCGGCACGGCGGCCCGCGAGGCGAAGGTCGCGACACAGATGGGAAACCAGGGCATGGCCTTCGAGGGCAACCGGCTGATCAACGAGTGGATTTGGGACGGGGCCATCGGGCAGGTGCGCGAAGTGCATGCGTGGTCGGACCGGCCGACCCATGAAGGCAAGCTCTTCTGGGCCCAGGGCGTGGATCGGCCCAAGGACACGCCGCCGGTTCCTGAGACGATGGATTGGGACCTGTGGCTGGGACCCGCTCCATACCGGCCCTACAATCCGGCGTACGCGCCGTTCGCCTGGCGGGGGTGGTGGGATTTCGGCTCCGGCGGGCTCGGCGACATGGGGATTCACAACCTGGCGCCGGTCTGGTCCGCGCTGAAGCTGGGCGCGCCGATCAGCGTGAACGCCAGCTCGACGTTGTTCAACAATGAGACGCTGCCACTGGCGTCCACGGTGCACTATGAATTCCCCGCTCGTGGTGATATGGCTCCGGTAACGCTGCACTGGTATGACGGCGGGATGATTCCGCCCCGCCCGCCCGAGCTGGAGGACAGCCGCGAGCTGTCGCGGGAGGACGGGCTGCTCTTCGTCGGCGACAAGGGCACGATGTACGTCGAAGGCTGGGGCGGGAACAGTCCCCGCCTGATCCCCGAATCGAAGATGAAAGCCTACAAGCTGCCGCCGAAGACGCTGCCCCGCTCCATCGGCCATCACGCCGAGTGGATCAAGGCGTGCAAGGAGGGCACCCCGACGCGGTCGAACTTCGCGGAGTTCGCCGGCCCGCTGACCGAGGCGGTGCTGCTCGGCACGGTCTGCGTTCGCTGCGGCGGCCGAAAGCTCCTCTGGGACAGCAAGAGCTTCAAGGTGACGAACGTGCCCGAGGCGAATCAATATCTGCACTACGAGTACCGCAAGGGTTGGACGCTGTGAATTTACGATTTGCTATTTACCATTTGTGATTTGGCTCGCGCCCTCTCGCGGGGTAGTAGTCGCAGTGCTCCGGCCTCAGTAATTTGGTGAATGCCGGGTGGCAGCGGCAAGCGGAGTCCTCGGAGCTTGCCGATGGCTCTAAGGCGTAGATGCGAGCCATCGGCAAACTGGCGCTTGCCGCTGCCACCCACCGCCTTAGCGTGATCGGAGTAATGCGAGTGATAGGAGGTGCAAGGAACATGCCAGGCAAAGGACGAGTGAAGGTCGGGATCATCGGCTCACGGTTCGAGGCGGAGATTCATGCGGAGTCATTCCGGATTCTGCCGGATGAGGCGGAGGTCGTCGCGATTGCCTCGCCGACGCCGGGAAACGCGGAACGGCTGGCGAAGCGATACAACATCCCGCGTGTCTTCACCGACTACAAGCAGATGCTCGCGGAGAAAGACATCGAGATGGTGACGATCGCGGCCCCGAACTACCTCCACGCGCAGATGACCGCCGACATTTCCAAGGCGGGTAAGCACGTCCTCTGCGAGAAGCCTCTGTGCATGACGCTGGAGGAGGCCGATATGATGATCGACGCGTGCCGCAAGAGGGGCGTGCTGCTGATGTACGCTGAGGAGCTGTACTTCACGCCCAAGTACGTCAAGGCCAAGGAGATGGCCGACCAGGGTGCGTTCGGCAAGGTGTACCTCGTCAAGCAGAGCGAGAAGCATTTCGGCCCGCATGCCGACTGGTTCTGGAATGTGGAGAAGTCCGGCGGCGGCGTGTTCATGGACATGGGCTGTCACGGCATCGCCTTCTGTTCCTGGTTTCTGGGCCGGCCCCAGATCAAGACTGTCTACTGCCAGATGGGTACCTACGTCCACGGCGCCAAGACCAAAGGCGAGGACAACACCATCTGCATCCTGGAATTCGCGAATGGGGCCGTCGGCATGATCGAGGACAGTTGGGCCCGGCGGGGCGGCATGGACGACTGCATCGAGGTCTACGGCGAGGGCGGCGTCACCTACGCGGACCTGCACATGGGCAACGCACTGCCGACCTTCAGCGAGTACGGCTATGGCTATGCCGTCGAGAAGGCCCCGACGACCAAGGGCTGGACTTATCCGGTCTTCGGCGAGCTGTGGAACTACGGATTCCCACAGGAAATGCACCACTTCGCCCGCTGCGTCCGAGGCAAGGAGAACCCCGAGGCCACCGGTGAGGATGGCCGGCTCGTCCAGCAGGTGCTCCTGGCCGGCTACCAGTCCGCCGGCCTCGGCAGAAAGGTGGAGATGCCATTCCATCCGAAGAACATCCAGAAACCCATCGATCTGTGGTTGAAGCCCATACAGGTCTCATAGGTCCCGTCCGTCGTATGGGTCCTATTCTTTTGGGGGAGATCGAACATGGCCCGCATACCATCATTGCAGATTCTGTCCGAGCACGAGATCACGGCTATCCAGGATGCGAGCCTGGCCATCCTGCGGGACACCGGCGTCATGGTGCACCACGAGGAGATGCTGCGCATGCTGGGCCAGGCTGGCGCGAAGATCGATGCAGGGCACAAGATTGCACGGCTGAGCGAAACACTCGTCATGGACTGCGTCTCGCGGACCGCAAAGCAATATGTGCTCTACGGCCGTGACGGGGAGCGGACGGCGCGCTTTGGCTACGGCGATCTGGTGCTGATGTCCAGTCCGGGCCAGTATGCCTGGATCGATTTACAGACGGGGGACCGCCGGCCCGCGACGATTCAGGACACGCGCGACGCGATTCGTCTGGGCGATGCCCTTGGCAATATCACGATTGTCGGTGCAATGGCCCAGCCGGAGTCGGTCTCAGAAGAGTACCGCGACGTGGTCCTTACTGCCGAGCTTGTCAAAGAGACTGCGAAACCCACTCGCTGCTGGATCCGCAACGGTGCGACAGCTCGCTACATCCTCGAAATCTACCGTGCAGTCGCCGGCGGGGACACCGCCTTGCGGACCCGGCCAATGGTCGAGGCGTTCCTGGAGCCGATCAGCCCGCTGCAATTGCCGAAAGACGGCCTCGATATCGTCCGCGAGTTCGCGCAGGCGGGCCAGCCCGTGAGCATCGGCCCAATGGCGATGACTGCCGGCACCGCCCCCGGCACACTGGCAGGCACGCTGGCCCAGGAGAACGCCGAAGTCCTCGCGGGCATCGTGATCACGCAACTGCTCGCGCCGGGCACGCCGATCATGTATGGCGGGATTCCCCACATCATGGACCCGCGGACGGGCATCTGCTCCTTCGGCTCGCCCGAGCAGGGAGTGATGGCCGTAGCGATGGTGCAGATCGCCCATTCCTACGGCTTTCCCGTCTATATTAACGTCGGCCTGACCGACGCGAAGCTGCCCGATGCCCAGGCCGGCGCCGAGAAAGCCGCCACGCTCCTGCTTGGTGTCCTGGCTGGCGCCGACACGTTCGGCCATTGCGGCATCTGCGGCACGGATCACGCCGGCAGCCTGCTCTGGCTGGCATGCGACGATGAGGTGATGAGTTACGTGAAGCGGATCGCACGGGGATTTGCGGTTGATGACGATCACCTGGCGACGAATGTCGTCCGCGCCGTAGGTCCCGCCGGCAATTTCCTGGCGGAAGAGCACACGGTGCGGCACTTCCGCGAGGAGCTGTGGCTGCCCGGCTCAGCCTGGACTCGTCAGGCCTACGATCTGTGGCGAGAAGACGGGGGCCTCTCCTTTGCCGACCGACTGAATCGGGATATCACCAATATCCTGGCCGCTCACCGCTCCGAGCCGCTGGACGAAGCCCTCAGCCGGGAGATCGACCGCATCGTCGAGCACGCCACACGCGAACTGGCATAGACACGGTCTGCGTCGAATCCCCTCCTTTCAACGTCTCTTGTGACGTTTCTGCCTCCGGAACGCGCATCACGCGGCGTCCTTGTAATTGATGATTGATCTTGCCGCTGAGCCGCCATAGCATACCGGTGAATTGTCCACCTTCGGACGTCGGCTGTCTCCTTCGCCGGAGACGGGATTCGATTTCGACGGACAGAAGGTGATGGGGGGTAGCAGTAAACATCCTGTTCGATTCTGCATAGCCACGGTCGTCAAGGACGTCCTGGCTTCGTTGTCGCGCGCGAATCGCTGGTGGCGTGCTGAATCCCTGGAAAGGAGAGGTGGTATGATCCGGATGCATTCCATCGCAATTGTGTCGTTGTGCATGGCCTCAATCGGGACAGGCGCCGCGACATCCTCCGGGCAGCCTGCCACCGGGGTCAACCGCTACATTGTCCAGGTCGCCGGGTCTACGGATCCTTTGCAGTTTGCGCAAGGCGCCGTGCAGCGGATGAACGGTTCCCTGGGCCACGTGTACACGCGGGCCGTGACCGGGTTCTCGATCCAGTTGCCTGCAGGCCTGGCCGCACAGGACCTGCGGCGTCTTCCCGGCGTCGTCCGGGTCGAGCCCGATGTCCAGGTCCGCGCCGTCGCGCAAACGATACCGACGGGGATCGATCGGATCGACTTCGACAAACACGGCACAATCAAAATTGACGGTGTCGACGACCGGCTGGATGTCGATATCGCGATCATCGACACCGGGATCGACGTGGACCATCCGGACCTGCGCGTCGTGGGAGGACGACGGTTCTACACGTTGTCGGGCCGAGGCTACCAGGACGACCGGTTTGACGACGATAACGGTCATGGCACACACTGCGCTGGCATTGCCGCCGCTATCGACAATGGGATTGGCGTGGTGGGGGTCGCTCCCGGGGCGCGGCTGTGGGCCGTAAAAGTCCTCGACTCCAACGGCTCGGGCTATCTGTCGGACCTGATCGCGGGCGTGGACTGGGTGACCGCCCACGCCGGTACTATCGAGGTGGCCAACATGAGCCTCATGGCGACGGCCAGGAGCGACATCTTTCGCCAGGCGATTCAAAACAGCGTGGCGGCGGGCGTGGTGCACGTTGCCGCCGCCGGCAACAATGGCGGGGACATCTTCGGCCGCGACGGAGTATTCAACACGAGCGACGACGCGATTCCCGCCGCCTATCCGGAAGTGGCCACGATCTCTGCTCTGGCGGATTCCGACGGCAAGCCCGGCGGCCTGGGGGCCTCCACGAGCTACGGGGCCGACGACTCCTTCACCAGTTTCAGCAACTACAGTGCGAGCGTCGCACCCGGGAACCCGGTGAATTCGCCCGGGGCCGGGATCGATCTGATGATGCCCGGGGTCAACATCTACTCCTGCTGGAAGAACGGTGGGTACGCAGTGGCCAGCGGCACGAGTATGGCTTCGCCGCACGCCACCGGCCTTGTGGCCCTGTACATCGCGGAGCACGGCCGGGCCTCCAATGCAGCCGGCGTGTACGCGATTCGTCAGGCGCTGATCGACGCGGGGCAAAACCAGGCCAGCGGGATGCGGCTGGCCCATCCGGAGACGGAGCGGGACCGGTATCTCGAAAATCTCGGCTGGGCCGGACAGGCGGGTTCCGGGGATGGTGCGCCGACGGCTGCTTTCGTTTACCCTACTGACGGGAGCACTGTGGTCGGTACCATCACGATCAAGGTCCGAGCCAGTGATTCTGAAGATTCCGCCGACCGCCTGACGGTGCGCGTGAGTATCGACGGCGCCGCACACACGGCGAGCTACAACAGCAGCAGCGGCTATCACGAGCTTGTCTGGAATACGACCGCGACGTCCAATGGACAACACGGGATCGCCGCCTCGGCCACCGACAGCGCCGGTCACACATCGAGCACCGTGCAGATTCGTGTCACCGTGGCGAACAGCAGCGGCGCGCCGACGGCCGCAATCGTCTATCCGCAAAATGGCGGCGTGGTATCGGGCGTGGTGACGATCCAGGTGGAAGCATCCGCCCCCAATGGCGGCTTCGTCACGGTGCAGGTGAGCATCGATGGCGCCGCCGCGCAAAGCGCACAATACAACAGCGCCACAGGACACTATGAACGTGCCTGGGATACCAGATTGGTCACGAACGGAAGCCACACCATCGACGCAAAGGCCACTGACAGCGGAGGCCATTCGACCTCGGCCGCCCGAATCACCGTCACAGTCAGCAACGTCGCCGCCCAGCCCACGATGCATGTGGCATCGGTCTCCGTCCGTATCATCTCGCTGGGAAGTGGGTGGCAACGGACTCGTGCAAGTGTGATCGTTGTGGATGAGATGGGCTGGCCTGTCAGCCAGGCCGTCGTGACGGGCACGTTCTCCGGCGAAATCAGCGAAGGGGCAAAGATGCGAATGACGGACGCATCCGGCCTGGCGGTGTTTGAGACAATCTCGCCAGCGTCGAGGCCGTTACGCATCACGTTCTGCGTGAACAACATCACGCACGCCGGCTATAAGTACCAGCCCGACGACAACAGGGAGAGCTGCGATTCGACGTATTGACCCTGGCGTGGCTGCCTATTGCTGGTAGTCGCCGGTGCAGTTGCCTTCTCCGCCGGTGAGGAAGACGCCGGGGCCGGGGTAGCGCCAAGCCTCGCCGAAGGCGGTGATGGCGCCGAAGTAATATCGCCGGCATGTTTGGGCCGTGCTCAGGTCCAGGCGGTACGTGCCCGCCGCCGCAGAGCCAATGTCGAGGCTCATGTTATAGGCAGCGTCGTTGACCACTACCTGAATGGATGCCGGTGGCTGGTTGCTCTCGTCGCGATAACTCAGCAGGAAGGATGTTTTGCCCGAGGTGATGAAGTCGTGGCAGGCGGCGACGGTCGGGGCCTTGTTCGTGGGGATGTTGCCCGCGAAATCCTGGACCCAATAGTGTTCCCACTCGCTGCCGGCGTCGTGAACGTAGCCTGTGCCCATCTGCATGAGCCGGGCATCCATCATGTTGCTTCGGTGTCCGGCCTGGGAGCTGCGGTCGGCGGCGCACTGACCGCCGGACTCGTCGCACGCCAGGCCGTTGACCATGTCCCGGGCGTTTGGATATCCCGCTGCAACGTTCTCGCCGACCGTGGCGGCCTCGGGATAGAAGCTGCGCAGTCTCTGAGCCCAGGGCGTGCCGTCGCAGCTATCGTGCTGAAAGCAGCCGTTGTCTGCCATATCCTGCGCGTGGAACCGGGCCGATTCGTTGAGTTGCCGCTCGTAATACAGCGGCTCGACAGCGCTGTAACTCTTGAGGATTCCGCTCGGACTGGGCTGAAAACCCATCATGTACTTGTCGCGATACTGCTGGGGGGCCATTCGCAGGGCGTTCGTGTAGACGATGACTCGCCGCTCCAGCAGGCTCGGCATACCCTGCACGGGAGCGCCGGTATACATGACGGCGGGGTTCAAGTCGAATACCTGGATATCCGCCGCACCGAACTCGTCGCGGACCTGGATGACGACGGTCCACTTGCCCTTCTGATCGGCCGACGGGTTCCACAGAACCTTGCCGGAGCCGGAGTCGATGACCATACCCGCCGGAGCACTGAGCAGGTCATACACCAGGTCATCATTGTCCGGGTCGCTGGCCTTGACATTGTAGGTGTAGGATTGACCGACGGCCGTCTGTAGCGGCGGGCTCGAGGTGATTCGCGGCGGACGGTTGCCCGTGCAGCCCGCGTCGTACGGGTCGCCGCACCGCAACCACTCCTGGGCGAAGCCCGCGAAGTCCGCGAACGTCACGACGCAGTCGCCGTCGTAGTCCATCCGCAGCGTGCAGGGGAACACGGTGAAGGCCGCGTTGCTCTGGTCGGAGTCGGCGGGGTTGTCTACGTTCGTGACTCGGATCAGGCACTTGGGCGACGAGATGGAAGGGACGGTCCAGAGGAAACTGCCCTTGCGCTGGCTGCTGGCTGCGGCGGGTGCGACCGTCTGCCAGGAGGCGCCGCCGGTGAAGGAGAACTCAATAATGACCTTCGTGACCCAGGCCTCGCACCGCCACGCGATGAGCCACTGGCTTTTGGCCGCAATCGATTCGCCGCCGTTGGGACTTTCGACCACGATCGCCGCCCGGCACAGACCGGCAAGGCAAAACACGGATACCAGGACGCGCCTGGTCCATCCGATCTTCATGACAACTCTCCAGTGATACACGGATCAAGTCCCCGTTGAAACCCTCCTGGCTTCGGCAGGATCGTACCGATGGAACTGCGAGCCACCCCGTGTGAGTCACCACACTGCCTGCCAGCATACCACATCCCGGGCCTTGTATCCAGGGACATATCGGCACGACAAGGGTCCCGGTGCAGTTGGTGAAGGCAGTAAAGCGTGATGCGGCGGTTATCGGGCGTGATTATTCGATGACGACTTCCTGCACGCCGGCGGACCAGTTGGGTTGAAGCGCGATCTCGATTTTGATCGCGTCGGTCTTTACGGGCTCGAATGCGACCTTGTTGAAGGTGTCCTTTTTGACGCCGTAGGCGGCGGCGTTCTTCACCGGCGTGAACTTGCCGTCGGCGCCGCGATACAGCACCTGCCAGGATTTGGGCAGGTGACATTCACCCCGGCCGGTGTCATCAAACCAGTACACCTTGACGTTGGAGATGTCGTGTTTGTCCTTCCACTCGAACTGGACCCACTCCGTAGTGCCCTTGTGCGGCCAGAAGTCCAGTTGCTGGGCCGATGAATCGGCGGAGTTCTCCGGCACGACCTGGTCCTTAATCGCCGCCAGTGACACGTGGACGAATGAGGCGGTGGTTTTGCTCGTGTAGGTCAGGGTGTCCGCCGGCTCGGGCTTGGCGGATTGCAGGTCGCGGGCGGGCCAGACCGTCATTGCGGAGCGGCCGCGATGCGCCCAAGCGTAATAGGGAATTGCCGTGAATTGTCTCGTTCCGGCGGCGACGACCTTGCCGTCGCCAGTGTGCTTGGCGACCTGGGCCTTGCCGGTGATGACAATGACGCCATTGAGCAGGTCCGGCTGATACTCGCTCTTGAGCTTCGCATCATCCGCGATCGCCATGTTCAGCACCTTGCCCTCATTGTCCGGCCCTTCGAGGCAGAACACGAGCGGCCCACGCTGCAGGGCCACCCGGCCCCGGTCCACCTTCACCGCCTCGTGAGCAATCACGCGCCGGACAGGCATCGGCAGATCCACCTCGATGGTGTCACCCTTTTGCCACTGTCGCTCGATGCGGGCGTAGCCCTTCTCGACGCTCGGCGATACGGCCTTGCCGTTGACCTTCAGCGTGGGCTTGTTATCCAATAGGGTCAGGAACTTGTACAGGTCGCTCGGGACCGCCTCGTTCCGGGCCCAGCCGGGAATGCGGACGCAAACGGTGAACTTCTCGCTCTTTTCCGGCTCGATTTTGATATCGACTTTGCCCTTCCAGGGGTAGTCGGTCTCCTGGGTCAGCTTGACCTTGTTCCCGGCGATCTGGATGGTTGCATCACCCCCGATGAACAGGTTCACATAGATGTCGTTGTCTCTGTACGCGTAGGCGTAGCCCGGCACAGAGGGGACGAACCGCGCGACGTTCGAGGGACAGCACGCGCAGTCGAACCACGGACTTCGCTCCGTGCCGCCGGATTCGAGTACATTCGGGTAGAAGAACCGGTCGCCCTTCATGCCGATGCCCGACAGGGCGGCATTGTAGAGCGTCCGCTCCAGCACGTCGATGTACTTCGCGTCGCCCTGCATGAGGAACATGCGGTGGTTCCAGAAGATGTTGGCGAAGGAGGCGCATGTCTCGCAGTAGGCGGTCAGGTTGGGCAGCTCATACTTGGCGCTGAAGCCCTCGTTGCCGCCGCTGGCGCCGATACCGCCGGTGACATAGAGCTTGGTGCCGACGACATCGTGCCAGATGGCCTCAATCGCCTTGATGTACTCCATGTTTCCGGTTAGCGCCGCGACATCAGCCATGCCGGTGTACATGTACGCGGCCCGGACAGAGTGGCCGGTGGCCTCGGTCTGCTCGGTGACGGGGATGTGGTCCTGGGCGTACTCGCCGTAGAGGCCGCCGTTGCCGTCGGGCCCGCGGTTGCCCTTGCGGCCGCGGCTGTCCAGCAGGAACTTGGCCATGTCCAGATACTTGCCGTCGCCGGTGACGCGGTAGAGCTTGCACAGGCCGATCTCGATCTCTTGATGGCCCGGCGGGTCCGTCCGCTTCCCCGGGCCGAACACCTGGCAGATGTAATCGGCGCATTTCGTCGCGATATCGAGGAATGCCTTGTCGCCGGTGACCTGGTAGTGTGCGACGGCCCCCTCGAGCATGTGGCCCATGCAGTATTGCTCGTGCATGTCGCGCTCGTTGGTCCAGCGTTTCTCCGGCTGCCGCTGCGGCACGGAGTAGAACGTGTACAGGTATCCGTCCTCCCACTGGGCCCGGCTCATGATCGTGATCAGCTTGTCCAGGTACAGCCGCATCATGGTGTCGGGATGGACCTGCAGGGAGTACGCGGCGCCTTCCATGACCTTGTAGACATCGGAGTCGTTGAAGTAGATGCCCTCGTGCTTGCCCTGCTTGAGTCCCGCCGCCTTCTCGAAGTTGCGGATTCTGCCCGTCTCCTCGCACATCTGGAAACAATAGGGGATCGTCACCGTGCGGTTGATCTCCAGCCGCGGCGACCAGAACTTGTCGCTGACGTTCACGAGGTTGAACGGCACCGGCTTGACACTGTAATCCCGCTGCAACGGTTGCTTATTCTCTTGCCCCATCCCCAGAGTCCCCCACACCAGACCGACCACGAACACGACCCCAAGCACCTGCCCTACCCGTCCCATCGAAGACCTCACTCATTGAATCCCATTGCCAATTCCAAACCCGGCCCATAATACCGCCCGAATCCCTTTTCGCAACTCTGCCTCTTCGACACGGAGCACACCAGGGGCACCGAGAAGAGTTTCTCAGACGCGGATTCCTCGGATTCACACAGCCTCGGCGAGAGCCGGTAGGGTGTGCTGTGCTCACCGTCCCTCTGTTGTGGACAATTGGGCGATTCATTTAAGAGCTTGTTTGAATGCCCCCATATCGCGGACGTAGACTTTGCCATCCACAGCACTCTGGGGAGGAATAAGGATATCGAAGCGGACTTCACCATTGATCACGCAGGCAACCCTTCCGTTGATGAGGGAGTATTCTTTTGGCAGACATAGGAACTCGACTTTGAGAGATTTAGTCTCGCGGAGCATCTCAACAGGTCTTCCGGCTGCTGGGTCCATTGCGTCCATCTTGAAGAGACTACGCCAGAGGTACCGATTGGCACCAAGTGGTTGTCCGCGCGAATCCGGTGCCGTCATGGTGAGGGTCAAGTTGTCACTCAATGCGAAAGCGAGACTGCCTCCTACGTTCATGAGGGTAGTGCTCGTCGCATCGTTCGATTTAATCACGAGCTCCGCCGTTGCCTCAAATGCATTGATCGGCTTCTTAAGTGGAGACGGCACCAGTTGACGTGTGGTTCTCGACCAGTACATGGCGTTTGCGAAGTATATGAGCAGGGCTATCGCGACTACTTGTGAGGCCGTTTTGCCCAGCACCAACAGGCCCCGCTTGTGTTTCGCCTGTTCTGATAGATGCTTCACGGCAGCATCGGCTGCGACGTTGATGATCTTCAGGACGAAGACCACGATGGCAGCCAGAATCAGGTAGAACGGCCAGTGTAGCGGGTTAGAAATCAATTGCCTCAGAAGTTCGGTGTCCACAGTAGTCCTCCCGGTACCTCATTCTGGGTCTTCACCAATAACATCACCCTTCCTGCCATCGGAGGCAGTTATCCGGAATTTCCGGATAACTGCCGGCTCATGCAACTCTCCTTCCGAGAAGACGTTGCGAATGTGCTCGTTGATGGTGCGAATGTCCTTTTGGAACAATTCAGCCATCGCCTTCTGGGAAAGCCAGACGGTTTCACGAAAGAAGCGGACTTCCACGCGGGTCTGCCCATCCTCGGTTTGGTACAGGATGAACTGGGCGGGGTCATCGGGCACGGCTGGAAGGTTCGGCGTCTCATTCAGTGAGTTATCGACCACGACTTACTCTCCGTGATACACAGCACTATAGCCTCAGAATCCACTATCTCATTGTAGGCGCAGGTCGTCGGAAAGGCAAACGGGAATTCTCTGGGGGCGTGCATGACTGTTCTTGGGGTCGCACCGCGTAACGACAGTGCGCCAGGCTCGACCAATTTGACAATGTTGCGTTTATCGCTTTGTCGGTACCGGCGGGGAGAGTGGGAGGCCCGACCCAAGGCGGGGCCCTCCCCACCGTATACCACCGGCTTCGGCGCTCGGGTCGGGGACCCCAAGCGTGATCCATCGCGTTCGGGAACCCTCGCTCGCCAGCGTTGCCCTATCCTCCGAGCCGCCACAACGAGTCTACCTCTCTTGGTGCCACCGGGCAAGCTCCCCATCGGTACCCCTAAAGCGATCAGCGCACGCCAAGAATGATGCCGGCTCAAGACCCTCGTGCAGGGCGGCTGTGCACCGTCTCCGGGGTGGTCAGAGACAAGCTCAGTCAATGACTGTACAAGAGATCGGTTTGACTGGATTCCGGTTCTGGCGGTTGCGGTTCTTCGCTCAGAATGCGCCAGAGGTTCTTGAGGTTTCGTTCGTGCATGCCGTGAGACCAGGCGCCGGGCGGCATGTCACGGAAGGCCGGGAAGGTCGGCCACAGAGGGAATCGCGCCATCGTCTGCTCCAGGGTCAGGCCCTCCTTCTTCGCCGCCTGGACGCCTGCGAGCATCCTTTGATAGTAATCCCGGACGGGGGGCAGGTCGCTTCGCAGCAGGAGCGGGCTGTGCGATGGGACGACATGATCGATCTGCACTCCATCCGCGAGGAATCCGTCGAGGACCGCCATAGCGCGATGGACGTCCTCCAGCTTGCTGTCCTCACCGATCACGGGCACGTGGGCCCGCTGATACACGACCGCACCGCTGACCAGCAACTTCTCCTGCGGGACGTAGATCGCGATATCGCACCTGCTGTGGCCCTTGCCGAAGTAGACCAGCTCCAGCGTGAGATCACCCAGGTCCAGCGTGTACTTGTCTTTGAACGTGAGCGTTGGCTTGACGACCTCGTAGCCCTCTCGCAAGTCCTGCGTAAACAGCTCCCAGAACTTGATCTCGCCCCGGACCATTCTTGTTTGCAGGGGATTCCGCGCCACTCGGGGCAACTGGGCCTGGAGGTTCTGCACGAGTTGGGCGATATTATTGAGTTCGTCGCGTTTGAGGGGGTCCGTCTGACGGCGGATGATCCATTGCATGTCGGCCCACAGATTCTCATGCCCGACGAAGACAGCGCCTTTGAACAGGCTGTTGCCGCTGCAGTGACTGTCGTGGGCGTGCGTGTTGATGACGTACGCCCAGTCGCTGCGTCCAAAGAGCTGTTCGAACTTTTGTTTGATGGGGGCCATGACTCGCGGGCACTCCTCCGTGTCGATGATCACCAGACCCTTCTGCGATTGGATGGCCGTAAGGTTGCATCGCCGGTCGACGCCGACCCAGTAGGCGATGATCACCCGCGGCGAGAGCCGCTCGATGTTGATGAACTCCGCGGGGTTGCCACCCGCCCCGGCCAGAAGCATTTGCACGACGATGCCAACATGAATGATGCCGATCATCTTCCACTCTCCACTGACAGCCCGACTTCCTGCACTACAAAGTGCAGACCACGCCATTGCTCCAGTATACAGTGCGACAACCGCCCCCATCCCACAGAAAACCAGGCCCGATAGAGAAACCAAGAAATACGGTCCAGCGGCAGCCGGTAGCTCTGACTTTGCAGCGGGTGGCGGGCGCGTTATGCTGGTGAGCATGGTCTGACTGACGCCCCGTGACGGCGTAGGATTTGGAGCATATGCGCATGACAGAGCAGATCAATCGGCGGCGATTTCTGGAGGCGGCGGGGGCGGGGGCGGCGGCAGTGACGCTGCCTTCTCTGGGGCAGTCGCTTGTGCACGCAGGGGCTGAAGACAAGGCACTCAAACTGCCGGAGGAGTGGTTTGAGCCGCCGGGTGAGTTTTCGCAGGCACCGTTCTGGTTCTGGAACGATGAGTTGTCCGAGGCGGAGCTGCTTCGGCAGATTGGGGACTTCAAGGCTCACGGTGTGCAGGCGTTTCTGATCCACCCACGGGCCGGACTGCCCAAGAGCATCGGTTGGATGAGTGAGCGGATGATTCACTTCATGCGGTTCGCCATCGAGCGTGCGGCCGAGCGAGATATGTGGGTTCTCCTATACGATGAAGGGATGTACCCGAGCGGCTCGTCCAGCGGGCAAGTGGCGGCCCAGAACCCGGCGTTCCGCACGCGCGGACTGGTGTGTATCGATCTGGACCAAGCCAAGGCAGGGAGCGAGGTGCAGGGCGTGCGAATCGGCGGCAACAGCGAGCCGGAATTGTCGCCTGGCCAGAACCTCGTCGCGACTGTCCGGTGCAAATCCAACGGTCACCGGCTCGCGATCGTCGATCGGGCGGCCCGCGACGGCTACTCGGTCATCCGGGGCCTGCACTTCATCGAAGACGATCCGCCGCGACGAGCCGATCATAAGGAGGTGGCTGAGAATCAGCCGGCGGGTGGCGACATCCTGAATCCAGATTCCGTTGCCTGCTTCATCCGGCTGGTCTATCAACGGTACTACGACGAGTTTGGCAATCACTTCGGCAAGACGGTGAAGGCGATCTTCACCGACGAGCCTTCGATGCTGGCCCGGCGGGGCGAGCGGGGCATGATGCCAGGCACGACCGGCATCCTCGAGCATGTGAACGCGTATCTCGGCTACGACTTCACGGAGCATCTGCCGGCCCTGTGGTATGACGACGAGCCGGAAGCCGCCGCCCGCCGGCGCGACTACAACCGCGCCCTGCAGGCGCGCCTGGAGCAGACGTTCTATCGCCCAATCTCCCAGTGGTGCGAGGCGCACGGCGTTTGTCTGACCGGCCACCCCGCCGCACCAGACGATATCGGCCAGTTGCGCTACTTCCAGATTCCCGGCCAGGACGTCGTCTGGCGCTACATCGAGCCGGGCAAAGCCAACGCTCTGGAGGGCGATCAGTCCACACAGGCCAAGTGCGCCTCGTCCGCGATGATCCACCTGAAGCGCCGGCGCAACATGAACGAATGCTGCGGGGCGTACGGGGCGAATTTCACATTCGACGAGATGAAGTGGCTGATGAGCTGGCTGCTCGTGCGGGGCTGCAACATGCTCGTTCCACACGCGTTCTTCTATTCGATTCGCGGCCCGCGGATCGACGAGCGTCCGCCGGATGTCGGGCCGAACAATACCTGGTGGCCGCAATACAAGCCCTTCGCCAAGGCGACCTCTCGCCTGTGCTGGCTCAATACCGACAGCAGGCACGTCTGCGAGCTGGCGATCCTCGGCTTGAACGACTCTCTGCTCTGGCGTGCGGCCAAGGTCTGCTTCCAGCACCAGCGGGACTTCAATTACCTCGAGGCGCGTCACCTGTGGGAAGACGCTCGCGTGGACTCCGACGGCATTCACATCGCCGGGATGCACTATCGCGCACTGATTCTCGAAGTAGACCTGCCGGAGAAGGCGAAGGCGGCAATTGATGCTCTGGCGAAGACTGGACGCATCATCGAGTGGCGCGATGCGATGCCCGATGTGGAGCTTGTTAAGCGGATCGACAGTCTGGTTTCGCCTGACGTGCAAGTCTCGCCCGCGACGCTTGATGTGCGAGTGCGGCACATGCAGAAGGCGGGCGTGGACTACTACCTGCTATTCAACGAGGGCGGCGAAGACCTGGAATTGCGGCTGAACCTGTTGGCAAAAGGGAATCGAACGCTGCTGGATCCGACGACCGGCGGGCAGGAAGCGTTGTCCCCCGACGGTCCGGTCCGGCTGTCCCGGCACGCCCTGCAGGTGCTGGCCATACGCCAGGATTGAGAGGCATCCATAACAGGGGTTATTGAATGGGAGGCTATCATGTCCAAGGGCAATGTGTCTGAACAGGTTTCCCGGCGCGGGTTTCTCGAAGCGACAGCAGGGGCAGCGGCGGCGTTCACGATCGTGCCGCGTCATGTCCTCGGCGGCCCCGGACGCACTGCGGCGAGCGAGAAGCTCAATATCGCCGGTGTTGGCGTTGGCGGCATGGGCAAGAACAACCTGCGGGCGTGCGAGAGCGAGAACATCGTGGCGTTGTGCGACGTGGACGATGCGTACGCTGCGCCAATTCTTGAGCGGTATCCGAAGGCCGCAAAGTACCGCGACTTTCGCCAGATGCTGGAGAAGCAGAAGGACATCGAGGCGCTGGTCATCGCCACGCCGGACCACACCCATGCCCCTATCGCGATGGCGGCGATGAAGATGGGCAAGCACGTGTACGTGCAGAAGCCGCTGACACATTCTGTGTACGAGGCCCGCATGCTCACCGAGGCCGCCCGGCAGTACAAAGTCGCGACACAGATGGGCAACCAGGGCCACTCCGGCGACGGAATCCGGATGGTCTGCGAATGGATTTGGGACGGCATTGTCGGGCCGGTACACGAGGTGCACGCCTGGACGAACCGCCCGGTCTGGCCCCAGGGCGAGGAGGTGGACCGGCCGAAAGAGACGCCGCCTGTCCCCGCCACACTCGATTGGGACCTGTGGCTGGGGCCCGCCCCCAGTCGTCCCTGCCACCCGACCTATCTGCCCGAGCGCTGGCGGGCCTGGTGGGATTTCGGCACCGGCTCCCTCGGCGACCTGGGCTGCCACATCCTCGACCCGGTATTCTGGGCAATGAAGCTCAAGCACCCCGTGAGCGTCGAGGCCTGCACATCGACGTATTGGCACGAGTTCTGGAAGAAGACCGAGCCGAAGAACGAGACCTATCCGCGATCGACGATCGTGCGATTCAAATTCCCCGTAAGAGAGGGGATGCCCGCGATGGACCTGACGTGGTGGGATGGGGGCATGATGCCGCCCCGGCCGGCGGAATTGGAGGAGGGACGGCAAATGGGCGACAGCGACGGTGGCCTGCTGTTCATCGGCGAGAAAGGCACGCTGATGACCGGCTGCTTCGGCAGCAGCCCAGGGCTGATTCCCGAGACGAGAATGCGCGAATACAAGAAGCCGGCGCAGACGATCGACCGGATTCCGGACGGTATGGAAGGGCACGAGAAAGACTGGGTCCGAGCCTGCAAAGGTGGCAAGCCCGCCAGCTCCAATTTCGACTATTCCGGTCCGCTGTCGGAGATGGTGCTGATGGGCAATCTGGCCGTGCGCTTTCCCAATAGGAGGCTGCTCTGGGATGGCCCGAACATGCAGGTCACGAACGACGCCGGCGCCAACGGATACGTCCGCCGGCAGTACCGCCAGGGCTGGACCCTATAGCCGTGATAGCCGCCCGGCGGCAAACGACGGTGTGTTTGGTCGCATGACTCGAATTTTGAGCATTTTCCTGCTTCGATGTTAGGCAATCCGCCTATTCAACAGGAGGCTGCAACAGCTTGTAATAATATTATGGGGCTGCAGAAGTGTTGCGGCCGGGGAGTCGGAAGACTCCTTTGGAACAGCAAGAATCGACGGTGGCTGTGCCGCCGCACGTGAGTGAACGGGATACTCAGAACGGAGCACTGGTATGGCAAAAAGGGAAACTCAAAAGACAGCAGGTCGAGGCGCCAAACCCATGGGCGGGCAGGAAATGCCTTCAGCCGGCACGGCTGTGGCGGAGCGGCCTCAAGCAGGGAAGACCGGACATCCCACGCACGATCAGATTGCCAAGCGGGCCTTGGAAATCTGGATGCAGCACGGATGCCCGCCCGGTGAGGATAAAAAGAACTGGTTTGAAGCGGAGCGACAACTCAAAGAGGAGATGCGTAGCCGCTAGTTTGACCGATCTGCAGGGTGATAGGGGGGGAGGCGCGCACAGGCGCAGGGTGCGAAGAGCTTTGTGCGCGCCTTTTTTATTGCGGCGTATTTGCTCAGCCCATGAGATGCCGTGTGAACCAGGCTGTGGCGTGCTGGGCCACTTCATCGAGCTTGCCAGGCTCTTCGAACAGGTGAGTAGCGCCGGGAATGATGACGAGCTTGCTCTCGACCTGCAATCGCGTCATCGCCTGACGGTTCATTTCGACGACCGGGGTATCCCAGCCGCCGACGATGAGGAGGGTAGGGGCCCTTACCTGTGGCAGGATATCCATGGCCAGGTCCGGCCGGCCGCCGCGGGAGACAACTGCGCCGATCACTTTGGGCTTGTGCGCGGCGGCGACCAGAGCGGCGGCGGCCCCCGTGCTTGCGCCGAAGCATCCGACCCGCAGGTTTCGCGTTGCCTCGTTCGCCAGCACCCAATCGATTGCCACCTCCACGCGCTCGGCCAGAAACGGAATATCGAAGGCCAGAGCGCGGGTGATTGCATCTGATTGCTCCTCCCGCTCGGTCATCAGGTCCATGAGCAGCGTGGCCAGACCCGCCTCCTGAAGGATGGCGGCGACGTACTGGTTCCGCGGGCTCAGGCGACTGCTGCCCGCCCCATGTGCAAAGATCACAATGGCCCAGGCCTGGTCGGGAATTGCGAGTATGCCGTGAAGAACCACGTCGGCGATTGCGATCTCAACGTCGCGGTTCCTTGTGTTCTGGTCCGTCGCCGCTTTCATCCTGTCCGCCTCGCGTGCTGTCGCTGTACCAACTCTCCCTGGCGCCAAAGTGCAGGTCCTCGATGGAATCGACCTCCATGAGAATCTCCCGCTGGACCTGTGGAAAGTGCTCGTGATCCTCGATTTCGGCATAACCGTCCAGCACCGCCGTAGTCCGCGAGCGGATGGTGTGCCCTCCAAGTTGATACCCGCGGCTCTCGCTCGTGTTCCAGATCAGCAAAGCCACGTTGTCATGCCCATCCGTGTTTTCCGGAAGGGGGATATCGGTCCAAGCCTTGATGGACACGCGGGTCTCGTCCGTCAGGCGGCACTCCTGAACGGGCGTGAAGGACGGCTCGCCTGCCTCGTTGACGGTGGTCAGAAGCATCTGCCGCGAGCGTCGGGCCACACGTATGATTTGCTCAAGCTCTTGAGCGGTCGCTCTCATGTTCTCGCACTCATTTAAGGCGCATTTCCACCTCACGATTGTTGACGCTGGTTTTATCATCGTGCAGAAGGGGTCTTAGGAAGAATCGGGATTGCGCCTAAAACCGGCTGCGGTATTGCTCAGAGTGGCTCGGCAGAGTCCTTGCGCCTGGTCTCCGCTGAGGCAGAGCACCTCAATTCTGCACGTTGTCAGCTCGGCCGTGAACCTGCGTTACCTCTTTTCTACAATCGACGGAGATGCCGGGCCTCGGGGCTTGCCGCTGACCAGTTCCTCATATTCATCGGGCAGCTCTCGCAGAACGTCTCGAACCTCGCCCTGCGACACTGCCTGTCTGAGAGTTTGCATGACGGCGTGGCTGTGCCTGACCGCCGCCGGGTAGCCGACCCCGGAGCGGGCCGCCACGCGGTGATAGAATTCCTCCAGGTTGAAGCGGTGCGGGTGCGTCAGCTCCCTGGGTGGATGCTCCATCCACACCGAGAGGTATTCCTTCAGCGGCTTGGGCAGCTCGGCGGCCAGGTCGTGCCGCTCCTTGGGCGAGAGCATCTCGCCGAGAGTCCCTAACGTCGCCTCCACGGCCCCCATGGCCTGCTCGGCCGAGTCCAATTCCGCGGCCTCCTGCACCTGCTCGATGAACTCATCATATTCCATGTGCCTGCCCCAGTAGGAAAACCAAAACTAGACGATCGAAAGCCATCGCCGATGGAATTATGGCAACTTCGCCGCTCCTCATTCTGATCTTCGATTCGCGCGGGGCACAGTGGGGGAATGCTCAACCGACAGCTCATTTTTGCTCGCGATGCAGGAAACGCGACGTGTGGCTCAGACTTGAGATCTTTTACTTCCCGGTGCAGGTTTCACCCGCTTTGCGATCTCCTCCAGGCCGTCGAGGCACAATTGCGACCAGGTTTCCATGCTGTCGCGGACGGCCCGCAATTCGGCGGGACTGAGGAAGGCCAGTTGCGTGATCATCTGCTCGCGCCGGATGACGGTCGGGGCCTCGAGCGTCCAGCAGTGGACGACTCCCAGGTGCACCTGTCCGACCGCGTTGGAATCATCGTTGAGCAGGGCGACCACGTGGTCCGCGTGGCCGGCGTCCACGGAGACTTCCTCGGCCACCTCCCGCTCGATGGCGGCGATGTAGGTCCCGTAGAAGTCCGCGTTGAACAAAGGCAGGTCGTCGCCGGGATTGATGTGGCCTCCGATGCCGATGGACCGATTGCCGACGAGCCGGGTCTCGCCCGCCCGCCGGCCGCGGACATAAGTCAGGTATTTGCCGCCGTGCGTCATGATCACATACGGGATGATCTGCTTATAGCTGGGATCGTTCTCGGCCTGCGACCGCCGCATGAAGTGGGGGACGCCTGCGGCGAACAGCCGGTCGAGGTAACGCTTCGTGTCGAACATCAGACCCTGGAACATGCCCTCCTGCTCGACGATCCTCCGTTCCACCACCAGCACCTGTTCATCCTGCATCATCCAGCAACTCCTGTCGTATTGCCTGCTGCGTCATGCGTATTGCATTGTGTGAGGCGGGCTTTGGGGGCCACCCCCGGCAAACAGGTCCATCCTAACCCGACGCCCATGCGCGGTCAACCTCGTCCCGCGATTTGGGGAGGAACGACCCGCGTGTCGAAATAGAAACAGATGCTCCGGCATGCGCGTGACTCCAGGGACATTTCCGCCCGCGAGGCTTGACGACCCATCGGGCAAATGCTATACTCAGGGTCATTGAACCGAGCACATTTCCGCACCATTTCGTGAAGGAGGACCGAGCGTGTATCATCTGAACCAGGCATGGCGACCTCTGTTTCGGTGCTGCGTCCGCGGGACGAATCGCTCGCAGGTATGCGCAATCGTCATCGCGGGCGCGATTCTCGCGATGCTCTTGTCGTCGGATGCAGGGGCGGCCCGGAAGTTCACCACGGCGGATCTGGAGGGCACGTGGAATCTGCATGGCCTGATCAGCGGCCGTCCCAAGGACTTCCAGAGTTGGATCTACGGCACCATGACCTGCGACGCCAACGGCAATTCCATATGGCGGGCAACCAATCACACAGGCGAGACAAATCAGTCGAACGCGACGTTGGAGACCAGTGGCGAAGGGATTATTACTGCACGCGAGATCAGTGCCCATGGGAGCGCCTTTCACGGCGCTATGCGCAACAACAAGGATACGATCGTCTTCACCATGAACGACGGTGGAGGCGGCTGCAACCTGGGTGTCTGCACCAGGACCGCCGGGACATTCACCACCGCCGACTTCGAAGGCACGTGGGTCTGCCACGGGCTGATCTCAGGCAACCAGCCCGGCCAGGTTCCCGGCTGGTACTACTATTCCATGACCGCGGACAAATTCGGAAACGCCCAGTTCTCAACGATTGTGGACAGCGAAGGTAATAAACACTACACGGTGCGTCCCTCCCAGTTCAGCGTGGCCGCAAATGGAGTCGTGTCCCTGTACGATCCCCAGGGCGAGCTGCCCTTCTTTCACGGCGCGATGAATCCGGCCAAGGACACGATCGTGGCGGTGGCCACGATGGCACCGGGGAGCATTGAAGATATCCGGGGCTTCAATCTCCTGATCGGGGAAAAGCAGGTCCCGGGCGCCTACGGTACGAGCGATCTGACCGGCACATGGTACGGATACGGCCTTGTCTCCGGCTCCACCTACAACCAGTGGACCGGCTGGTACCATTTCACATCTGTGGTGGACAGCCAGGGAAAGAGCAGTATCGTTCCGGGCTCGTATCTGAACAGCCACGGCGAAACGGAGCAGGCGGGGACCTCGCTGATGAGCATGACCAGCGATGGAATCATCACCATGCCAAGTCCGGTCGGCTTCCACGGGATCCTGGGCATCGGCAAGGATATATCGGTCGCCACCATGTATGACGGGGGAGGCGGATACGGCCTATCGATCTCCGTTGGACGTCGTGGAGACAGGTTCGACTTCGACGGGGACGTGGATTTCGTACTACTACTTGTCGGAATCTTGGTTTCCTGCGCAAATTTATTACGCTGGTATCTTGTTAAGTTGTTGTAGCGTAACACTTTGATAACGCAAAACGGCCGTGGCAATTTCGCGGCCTTTGG
>Ga0315282_10000161_pt1 | contig 135973 bp, 102 predicted proteins | sample YL17G07_20_MG_FD_203693 | JGI IMG/M metagenome (GOLD analysis project Ga0315282, IMG submission 203693) | Sediment microbial communities from Yellowstone Lake, YNP, Wyoming, USA - YL17G07_20 | ecosystem: Environmental > Aquatic > Freshwater > Lake > Sediment | place: USA: Wyoming | collected... | reverse complement strand
AGGAGGTCAGCACCGTACTCGTTCGCAACGAACAAGCGAGAATCTACCACTGGCACGCACGCACGGGCCAGTTCCCGCCACGCCTTCATCCCGGCGGTTCAGGATAAATCGGTGACAGTAGAAGTAGGCTCGGATATAATTGGTATGAGCCAGCCAGAAAGACAATACATTGGAATCCTGACTGGGATCAGATCTATAAGGTGGGCTGTTCAAAAAAATGGAACAATACTGATGCCCTGGCCAACTTGGCACACGAATTACAACATCGGTGCGATGAGGCATGTCGTTGCGTGTTCTCTCCTTCGGATACACCTTTCCAGCACTGGCAAATAGCAGAATTTAGCGCCATGCGAGCAGAGAATGATGCACGATGGGCACTCTTCCAGTGTGTGCCAGGGTATCAGACCATCCTGCCGAGGGCGGGCTATGAACCCTGGGTTGATGATGTGGTCGGCAGTACGCCAGACGCGAAATGGTACAACTACTGGTGGGGGGTAGACCCCGCTACGGGCTCCGGATGGCCGCACCCTCCGGGCACTATTCCGAAACCAGAACCAGAGTAATTCTGTATCAATGGGAGAGCTGCCAATGAAGACATGTGCGAATCTGATAGTTGTAGGAGCCTTTTGCATTCAACTCGGCGTATCAACGGGAGCAACTGCTCAAGACCGCTCATGGAATGAGAACGAGGGTGCCGCTCCGACAATCATCGTAACATCACGCGAGATGACTGACCAAGCTTTTAAGCTGAGTTACGAGATAAGAAACAATTCCCAAGAGGACGCATGGATTCTTGCAGGCACGGAGAGGCGTAGTGTGGACGCCGATCTGTTTATGGCTGATGACGGTCAGACACTTGTGTTGAGAAACCGCTTGGATTTGCCAACGGATATCTACTCAAATCTGTTCTTTGGCCGATACGTACGCCTGCGAGCCGGGCAGACGCAAGCGGAGTGCATCTCGCTGCCCTTGCCGATTACTCCACATCACGGGCTTGAGGGTGGACGGGCGCCGTCGGGTCTCACGTGGGCCACACGCCTTTCAATCGAAATTAGCTACTATCCTGGAGACCTGCCGGGAATGATCGACACGATACTTGAGCAGAGAGAGAAGATCCGCGACAAGCCGCCCAGAGCATACCCCATCCCTCCGGCGACACACTTTGCTGATTCATTGAAGAGTCGATTGCAGTTTGACGAGGTCAACGAGGATCTTACGCAAAGAGACGATGAGGTTCTGATCCCGTACACCGTGGAGCCACTGAAAGGTGCCCGAGTTCTACAGACAGCGGTCGAGGGGTTGCACCTGCCGTATGAAGAGAAGGAAGAAGATAGATCGAAGGAGCGGCATCCACCCGACTTGAGATCCTGCACGCGAATCGAGATCACATTTCAGCCTTCCATGCTGGAGTACTTCTATCCATACACGGGCCAGCAGAGCCTCATGAGCTTGGAGGAGATCAGGTCTCTGAAAGGCACATCTGCACTCATCCTCGAAGAACCGGAACTCCTCGGTGGTTTCGCACATGACGTTAGTTTGGGAGTCTGGGCCAGCGGCGTCGTCCGACAGAGAAGCACAGCCGGGGTATCTTGTTATCGTAATGGGGAAGCTCTCGTCCGTTTTCCCATTCATAATGATGAGTCTATCATGGTTGGAAAGTACCGCTTTATGTGCTTTGACGGATTCCCAAGTCTACGGAGAATCATGCCGATAAAGCCGCTGGATTTGCGCGTGCGGTGTGCGTCTAATCTCAACCATCTATGGCATCGGCTTCACTCGTGTGGCCAGCCTGATAAACCGTCGTCACCGGGTCAAACAGGCCGACAGAAACGGACATATCCGCGGGCGGCCAGATGGAACGATCTTCTCGTAGAAGCTTCGACGAGCGACAAGCCCGACAAATCTCTGCTTAGGCTGTTCAGTTGCCCGAGTGATCCTCAAGCCAAGTGCCACTACGCGATGAACCCGGACTGCAAATGGGATTCGCCCTCGGACACAGTATTGCTTTTCGAGGGCAAAGCTGGTTGGAATCAGCAAGGTGGGCCCGAGTTGTTCACGTTCGACAACCACAACCCCAGAGGTGGCTTAGTTTTGTTGAATGATGGTACTGTGAAGTTCATCCGAACCGAAGAAGAACTCAAGCACCTTCGATGGAAGTAACCCGGTGGAGGATCGAGAAGAAGTATGACGGGCAGGGCGTGATGAAGTACCTCTATGACGGCGACCAGATCATCGCGGAGTACGACGCCACGGGGGCCCTGGTGCACAAGTACATCTACGGCCCGGGCGTCGATCAGCCCATCTGCATGATCGACGTATCCGACGCCAATGCGACGTACTACTACCACTTCGATGGCCTCGGCAGCGTGATCGCCCTGACGGATTCGGCCGGAGCCGTGGCGAACCTCTACGGGCGGGGCTGGGGTCAGCCCTTGCTTTAAGCTTTAAGGAGTCGCGCGTGCCATTCTCGAATCGCGGGATCGGCATTGACTTGTCACCGTCGGGCAGGTAGGCTCATGGCATGCTGCGATGCGCGACAGAATTTGGTCCGAGCAGCGACTGCGGGTGGGTGGATTACGTGCAGTCGCCGATGCCCAGCGACTGGAACTCGATCAGCTATGTCTACGACCCCGGCGGGCGGAGGATCGAAAAGAAGTATGACGGCCAGGCCGTGATGAAGTACCTCTATGACGGGGGGGTTGGGGGTCACACCTACACATTTCACACCGGGTATAGAAGATAGACCTATACAATAATATACCGCGTTTGGAGTTTTTGATGTTCTTGGTGTTTGCGGCGGTTTGAAGGCAGAGGAGTCGGTGCGCGATGCACAGCCTACGAGAATCACCGCATCGGGAGCGTTTGAATTGACGATTGAGGGTTGCGAGGGGTCGTTGTGGTCTTCGTAATTCTTGGGTTTGCTCTGTGTATAGAGCGCATGCCTGCGCGATCGCAGGCATGGCACCCGCCGCAAGTTGCGAGAGCACCCGATCGTGGATGATTGTCCCCTACCGTAATGCGGCTGGCGCCTCATCATCGAGCATGGCGATGCACTACGCTTGTCCGTTTTCCTGCCGAACTGAGGGGTTGATGAGGCGGAGGGTGGGGCATAGAATAGCGCCGGTATGTGGTAGATAGTGTCTTGTCGTCTGCAAGGAGTGCGCGTGTTGTACTGGCTGGAGAGCACTATGAATCGCTTCATGTTAATGACGTTGGTGTTGTTTGTTGGCGCGGGCGTGATTTTTGCGGGCGAGGAGACTACCGGGAATCCGCCGCAGGCGGGGCAGGGTCAGGGGACATCGGTTGATCGGCCGGGTGAGGCGGGGCCGGCGGTGCTGTGGGAGATCGGCAAGGCGGACCGGAGCAATGCGGAGTTCGCGCTGGCGCCGGGCGACTACGCGAAGTTCAAGAACGACGGCTTTTTCGTCGTCGGGGTTTCGGACGCGAAGAAGGACTGGCCCTACGTGCACCCCGGGCCGGTCGATGGCTGGGCTGGAGGTCGGCCGCATACGTTTGTCGTGCTCTTCGGACTCAAGGCGACTCCGACCGCAGGCGAGTGCCGGCTGCAGTTCGACCTGATCGACACCCACAGCTCAGGCCCGCCGAAGCTCCGCGTGGAGGTCAATGCAAAGCCGTTCGAGCAGTCGCTGCCCGCCGGCGCCGGGGACGCCTCCGTGAACGGCCAGCCGGACAAGGGCAGGAGTCACAAGTTTGCCGTGGCCTTTCCCGCGAGTCTGCTGAAGACCGGCGACAATGAAATCCGTATCACGACAATCAGCGGCAGTTGGATGCTCTACGACTCGCTGGCGCTGGCCGTGCCCGCCGGCGCCGAGCTGGGCGACGTGCAATCGCGAACGCTCCTTGAGGACGTCCGGCCCATCCGCGCGCTGCGCGCACAGAATGCGCAAATGCGACAGCCGGTTCTCGTGACTCTGCGGCACTTCGGCGAGGATGCGAATGCGGTTGTTCGTCTGCAAAATGGGCCCGCCGTGACGGTGCATCTCAAGGCCGGGTTGCAGGAGGTGCAATTGCTCGCCGATAGTGTCACGACGGAAACGAAGCGGCAGGTGATCCTGGAAGTCGGCGGCAAGACGATCGCATCCCGCGAGATCACGTTGAAGCCGGTGAGGAAGATGACTGTGTATATCACGCCGCACTCGCACACCGACATCGGCTACACCGAAATCCAGACGGCCATCGAGAAAAAACAGGTGCAGAACCTGCTCGACGGCATGGCGGCGGCCAAGCGCACCGCGAGCTACCCGCCGGGCGCGAGGTTCGTCTGGAACGTCGAGGTCCTGTGGGCGGCGGACCTGTACCTGCACCGGCTCGACGATCAGCAGCGGGCGGACTTTCTTGCGGCGGTCAAGAGCGGCCAGGTCGTGCTCAACGGCATGTACCTGAACGAACTGACGGGCTTGTGCCGGCCGGAGGAACTGGTGCGGCTGTTCCGCTATTCCACGGAGCTGGCCCAGAAGACCGGCGTGCGGATCGACTCCGCGATGATCTCCGATGTCCCCGGCTACACCTGGGGCACGGTCACCGCCATGGCGAGCGCGGGCATCCGGTATTTCTCCGCGGCCCCGAACTACTTCGACCGCATCGGCACGATCCTGCGCGAGTGGGAGAACAAACCCTTCTACTGGCTCGGGCCCGACGGGCGGTCGAAGGTGCTCGTGTGGATTCCGTTCTGGGGCTACGCGATGTCGCACCGGTACGGGCAGATGTCGCCGCAGCTTGTGGAGGACTTCTCCGACGGACTGGAGAAACGCGGGTATCCATTCGACATCGCGTACGTTCGCTGGAGCGGCCACGGGGACAACGCCGTGCCCGATCCGGCTATCTGTGAATTCGTCAAGGACTGGAACGCCAAGTACACCTGGCCGCACTTCATCATCTCCGGCACGAGCGAAGCCTTCCACGCGATGGAAGATCGCTACGGAGATAAGCTCCCCGTCGTGCGCGGAGACTGGACGCCCTACTGGGAGGACGGCGCCGGCTCGTCCGCACTGGAAACCGCGATGAACCGCGCCAGCTCCGACCGGCTCGCACAGGCGGAAACGCTCTTCGCGATGCGAAAACCCTCCGCGTATTCCGCGAAGGTGTTCGAGGAGGCCTGGAACAATGTGCTGCTGTACTCGGAGCACACGTGGGGCGCCTGGTGCAGCGTCAGCGAACCTGAGCGGAAGGAGACTAAAGAGCAATGGGAAATCAAGAAGGGCTACGCGCTGGCGGCGGACAAGCAGTCGCGAGAGCTGCTGGCCGCGTCCGCAACGGCGGAACGTGGCGAGGGCATCTTGCCCTTGCATCCTCCTGACGGAACGCGCCGGCAGGATGCCGGCGAGGCGCAAGGCCGGGACGGCCTCGCCACGCGCGGGCGAGACGCCCGCGACACGACCGCGCCGCCGGGAGCGGTGGACGTGTTCAATACGCTCTCCTGGCCGCGGACGGAGTTGGTGACTCTGTCGAAGGAGTTGTCCGCTGCCGGGGATCGCGTCGTGGACGATAAGGGCAAGGTCGTGCCGTCGCAGCGATTGGCGACGGGTGAACTCGTCTTTCTCGCGCGTGATGTTCCGCCTTTGGCCGCACAGCGGTATGTTCTGGGTGGCAGCGTCAAGGCCGAAGGCCTTGGCGATGGCCGTGTCGCGGGCGTCCCGCCCGCGAATCGAAGGCGAGACGCCTTCGACACGCAACCTGGCGATGGTTCTTCTGCGTTCCAGGAACGCCATCGCCAAGCTGCGCTTGACGCTGCCACCCGCCAGGGCAGCGCATTCGCGCAGGGGACGACGCTCGGCAATGGCGTCATCTATGTGCAGGTGGACGAGAAGACCGGCGGCATCGTCAATCTGACGGCCAAAGGCGTGAAAGGTAATTTCGCCGATACGACCGGCGGCGAGGCGCTGAACGACTACCTCTACCTGATCGGCGATAACGTGAAGGACATCAAGCGAAACGGGCCCGTGACAATCCACGTCGGCGAGAAAGGCCCGCTGGTCGCGTCGCTCATCATCGAGTCCGCCGCACCGGGCTGCAGGAAGCTGGTGCGAGAGCTGCGAGTCGTCGCCGGGCTCGACTACGTCGAATGCATCGACATGGTGGACAAGGAGCGTCTGCCCGCCAAGAGTTACATGGCGAAAGAGGGCAAGGAGAGCCTGAACTTCGCGTTTCCGTTCGCCGTCCCCGGCGGCGACGTATGGCTCGACCTTCCGCTGGGTATGATGCGGCCGGAGGCCGACCAGATGCCCAGCGCGTGCAAGAACTGGTTCACCGTGGGCCGCTGGGCCGATGTCTCCAACCGCAGTCGCGGCGTCACGTGGGTGACGCTCGATGCGCCGCTGGTGCAGGTCGGCGGCATCACCGCCACGCTGCTCAACTCCCAGACCAATCCCGACATCTGGCGCAAGAACGTTGAGCCGACGCAGAAGCTGTACTCGTGGGCGATGAACAACCACTGGGGCACGAACTACCGCGCGTACCAGGAAGGTCCGACGGTGTTCCGCTTCATCCTGCGGCCGCACCGCCGGCGCGACCTGGCGGAGGCGTCGCGATTCGCCATCGGATTCAGCCAATCGCTGGTCGCCATTCCTGCAAGCGGAATGCAACCATCGGGCACGCCGCTGCTGCGCGTTGAGCCTGCAGACGTCCTCGTGACCGCCCTCAAGCCCAGCGATGACGGCCGGGCTGTGGTCGTCCGGCTGTTCGGCGCATCCGCGGAGCCGAAGTCCGCCACGCTCAAGTGGGGCAGCACGCAACCGGCGCGCGTCTTCCTCAGCGACACGAGCGAGCGCGCGGGCAAGCCAGCCGGCAACCGGATCGAAATCCCCGCCTCGGGCCTCGTGACCCTCCGCGCGGAGTTCAGGTAGACTTTGGTGGAGGGATACATGATGAGATGGGTCCTATTAATCTTTGATTGGATAAATGAAATGGCCCGAAATAGCCGATGTATCCGTTCTTGGAGTGTTCCCGGTGCTCGCATGCGCGATTCCATCGGCCCCCAACGGCCATTTCGTTTAACTATTCAAAAGTCAATAGGACTGATTCTGCTTTGTGATCTGGCTGTTTCGGCGCCTGCATCGGCCGAGGTTCGCGAAGTCATCATCACTTTCAAGACCCACTTCGACATCGGCTACACGGACCTGGCCAGCAACGTCGTGCAGCGCTACCGCACGACGATGATCGACCAGGCCCTCAAAGTGGTGGATCAGAACCGCGACTTGCCGCCTCAGCAGCAATTTGTGTGGACGATCCCTGGCTGGCCGATGACGAAGATCCTCGAAGACTGGGAGGGCCAGACGGCCGGGCGGAAGCAGCGAATCGTGCAGGCGTTCAAAGACGGCCGGTTCGTGGTACACGGACTGCCATTCACGACCCATACGGAGTTGCTCGAGCCTGAGGACCTCGTGCGCGGGCTGGGTTTCGCCTCGCGGCTTTCGCGTGACGCCGGCCTGGCGCTGCCGCGCGACGCCAAGATGACCGATGTCCCGTGCCATTCCTGGATTCTGCCGACGCTGCTCAGGCATGCCGGCATCGACTTCCTGCACCTCGGCTGCAACGCGGCCAGCAGCTCGCCGGAGGTGCCGCCGCTGTTCTGGTGGGAAGGTCCGGACGGCTCGCGCCTGCTGACGATGTATTCCGCCGCCGGCTACGGCACGGGGCTGGTTCCTCCCGCGGACTGGCCCTACCGCACGTGGCTGGCGCTGGAGCACACCGGTGACAATCACGGCCCGCCCACACCCGAGGAGGTGAAGAGACTGTTCGCCGAGGCGGCACAGAAGCTGCCCGGCGTGAAGGTCCGCATCGGGCGGCTGTCGGATTTCGCCGATGCCATTCTCGCGGAGAAGGCCGAGATTCCGGTGGTTCGCGGCGATATGCCGGACACGTGGATTCACGGCCCGATGTGCGACCCCGCCGGCGCGAAGATCGCCCGCAACATCCGGCCGGCGCTCGGCTACGCCGAGTCACTGAACACCCTTCTGCGGCTCTGGGGCGTGCCCACGTCGGATGTGAACGATACCGTCGCCATCGCCCGCGCCCGCGAAAAGAGCCTGCTCTACGGCGAGCACACCTGGGGCGGAGCATTGTACTGGGTCACGAAGTATGGCAACGAAATGAAGTGGACCTACGGCGACGCATGGAGAGCCGAGCGTGCGGCGGGACGGTTCGCCAGATTGGAGGCGTCCTGGGCGGAGCATACGCGGTACATCGAGCAGGCCCGCGACGAGATCGTCCCTGTCGTCGAGGGGGCTATGCGGACATTGGCTCAACAGGCCGGACCGGAGGGCCAGCGCATCGTCGTATTCAATCCGTTGCCCTGGAAGCGCGACGGCGTTGTGCGCGTGAAGTCCGCCGGCACGGGCCTTTCCGCACTGCGACCGGCGGACGGAGGGCCTGCCGTGCCGGTGGTTGCAGAAGGCGACGAGCTGTGTTTCGTCGCGCGCGACATTCCAGCGATGGGTTATCGCACCTTCGTTCCCGCCGAGGCAGCACCGTGGCGAGGGCGTCCCGCCCTTGCGTCGCGAGGCCATCCTGGCCTCGCCTCGGCGGGTCACGAGTCGTCTGTCACGGGCAAAACGCAAGGGCAAGATGCCCTCGCCACGAGGGAACAAGGCCAAGATGGCCTCGCCACGGGCAGTCTGCGGAGCGACGCCCAGGCGGGAGTGATCGAGAACGCGTCTCTCAAAGTCACGCTCGACCCGGCGCGGGGCGGAATCCGCTCCATCGTGGACAAGCGCACCGGACGCGAGCTGGTGGACCGGACTTCGAGCTACACGCTCGGCCAATACCTCTACGAGCGTTTCGACGCCAATCAGGTCGCGGCCTACGTCAATGCCTACGTGAAGACCCGGACGGACTGGGCTGTGGCCGAGTTGGGCAAGCCCCCGATGCCCTCTGCCGACAAGGCGCCCTACAAGGCTGGATCGCCGCGATACGACGAAGTCCGCATGGCACAGTCGCCCGTGTCCGTCGCCGCCGCGATGCACTCTGCGCCGACGGCGGACTTGTCACATGGCGTGACGATCAAAGTAATTCTCTACGCCAGCCAGCCCTATCTCGATATCGAAGTCACCCTTCACGACAAGCCGGCGGACGACTGGCCGGAGGCCGGCTGGATCTGCCTGCCGGTGAACGTCGGCGAGCCGCAGTTCCGCCTCGGCCGGCTGGGCGGCATTGCGGACCCCGCGCGAGATTTCGTTCGCGGCTCCAATCACGATCTCCAGGCCATCAACACGGGCGTGACAATTGCGGATGCACGGGGTCGCGGCGTCGGAATCTGCGCGACCGACAGCCCGCTCGTGAGCCTCGACCGACCTGGCCTGTTCAGGTACTCGCCCGATTTCGTGCCGAGCAGGCCGGCGGTTTTCATCAACCTCTTCAACAACCAGTGGACCACGAACTTCCGACTCTGGAACGAAGGCACCTGGACGATGCGGGTCCGCCTCTGGGCGTTCGACCGCTACGACGCGCAGTCCAGCCTCATCACGCCGTCGCTTGAAGCGAGATACCCGCTGCTGGCTCGTGACGAGGGCGTCTCGCCCTCGAATCGCGGGCTGGAAGCCCGCGACACAAAGGGTGGGAAACTGCCCGCTGCACAGCAGGGTTTGGAGATTTCGGCACGCGGCACTCTCGTGACGGCATTCGGGCCGAATCCAGACGGCCCGGGCACGGTGCTTCGCCTGTGGGAGTACGCAGGGGTTGCGGGGCCCTGCCGGGTGCGCCTGCCCGCCGGAATCGATGTCAAGGAGGTCCAGCCGGTGAATCTTCGCGGCGAACGGGAAGGCGCGCCGCTGCCGGTGAGAAAGGGCGTATTCAGTGCGAAGCTGACCGCCTTCGCCCCGGCGAGTTTCATTATCCCTGACGCATCGAAAGGCAGGCCGTAAGGGCGCGGACGCGTATTCGATGCCCTGAAGCCACGCGATTATGATTTCGCCAGCAGGCGGATCATCTGTTGTGCCGAGGCGATCAGGGCGTCGGCTTGGGCGATTGACATCCCCCTGCCACGCTGGGTTTCGACGCTTTTGCAGAATGCCTTGAGGGTATTGGCAGCCACAACGTTGTTCTTCCTGCTATGGCCCTGCAGCAATTTGCGGGCTGCGTTGAGCTTTGCGACCAGAGGGGCCTCGACCTTCTGCGGAAGGTTCAGGCTCCTGACGGCGCCGCTGAGATTCGCGAGCAGTTGATCGGCATTCAGGGGCCGCGGCGGGACGGCCGGATGCTCGTAGACGCCCATGTCTGCGGTCGCCACTCCGTCGCCATTGCCGTCGACCGGCCGAGGATTGCCTGCCATGTCTGTGGACACCAAGCCGCCGGGCGGCGTGTTCGTGCCCGCATCGATGCAGGGCGAGTTCGCCGACAGACGGCCATCCGCATCGGCAAACAGAGGATTGCTGTTGAGGTTGCCCTGGCCCGGCCAGCCGCCCTCGACATCGCTATAGGTCACGACCACGGGCCCGAAAACTCCGCCGGCCGCATTACCCCAGATGATGCAGTTGGTCAGCGTGATGCCGCCCTCCTGAGCGGTGAATATGCCGCCTGTATTGATGAACGTGCAGTTGGTCACCAGTGTGTGGAGGTCTCCGCGCGACACGATTCCGCTGCCGGTGAATTTGCAGTTGACCACGGTCGCTACATTGGTCAGGCCAGTGTCTCCAAAGGCTCCGGCGAACGTGCAGCCGGTCACTGTCTCAACATCCCAGACCCCTTCCTCATTGTCGATGAACGTACAGCCGCTCACCGTCTGTGCGTCGGAAACGGCGCCGCCCGTGCTTGCCGCGTTGGCGATGAACGCGCAGCGAGTGATTGTCCCCGTCCGCCACGTGCCGCCTCCGGTGTATGCGACGTTGTTGCGGAAGGTGCAGTCAGAGACCGTGGCGTCGCCGGAGATGCCACCGCCGTACCTTGCCTCATTCCCGACGAATATGCAGCGGGTCACCGTGGGGCTGCTCTCGTGGCTCCACAGCCCGCCGCCGGGCTCATAGGACTCCGCCGCGTTGCCGCCTGTGATCGTAAAGCCATCCAGGATCGTGTCGGCCCCCTCCCCGCTGACGCACTGCACGACATGGCTATGTCCGGTTCCGTCAATCGTCGTGGACTCGGCTCCCGCGGCGCTGTACAGGCAGATCGCCTTGCCCAGAAAGTCGATGGCCTCACGATAGGTCCCCGGAGCGACGAGAATCTCATCACCCGAGCCGGCCGCCTCGATGGCCGCCTGGATCCTCCAATAGTCGCCTCCCCCCGCCGCATCGACAAACCAGACGGCCTCTCCCAAACCCATACTCGCCCACGCCAGCAAAGTGACACAACTGCCGATGTGCATCCTCCGTCCCATGTGAGTATCCCCTCCGAAAAGGCATTTCTGCGAGCCTTTGCACGTGCGACTGAGCCGAGCCCGTATCATCTCCGCTGTCTCCACGCATCACGCATCCCCCATAACGGCTACTGAGTCTCAAGCAGCCCAACGATAGCGGCCCGACGCCCGGTGGCAGCGGCAAGACCGAAGAGCGCGCCGATAGCTTCTCAGGGGGCTTCGAGCCCGTGGGCCGCCGTCCTCTACCGGATTCTGCACACCGACGACAGGGAGAATCCATAGGCAAAGCACGCAAATGGGCTCAGCAATCCGCCGTACCCGTGGATCATCCGACTGAGGCCCAACAAAAGGAATAGCCGGAGCTGTTACCTGTGAGCGAACGGGGTTTGGCGTTGAAACGTGGGGCCCATATAGGACTGTTGCGGAGTGGGCAAAGCGTTCCGGGGGGCCGGCGCGTGGCGCCGGGCGGCCGGCCGGGGCGCGCAATACGCGTCGATGGGCGACGAAAGGCAGCCTGCGGTGCTCAGCAGAGCGCCAGGTAGCTGGCAATCGCCAGGATGAGGATTCTCCTCTTGGGCGTTACGAAAGGCACCCAAATGCTGTAATAGAACGTTGCCATAACTTTTTCTACCCCCCTGTGAATCTTTTACTTCTAGCGACACACGTATTATCTCAAAAACAGATTTTCGATTCAAGAAAAATCAGGTATCGCGGCTGTAAGTACTTTCATACAAGCAACTTACGCTACGAGAGGTCGAAAGAAAAATGGCAAGGAATGACGGTCGAAGGAGTGTTCCCAGGGGCTCTCCGGGGCTTTTTACCGGGCTGTAGCCGGCGTGCAACGCGTGCGCCACGGGCATTTCCCCGGCCCGACGGCAGCACGCATAGCCAGGGACGGCCTCATGGGACCGACAGGACAGGCGGACGCAGCCTGTTCGTATTGTGGCCGCGAGGGCATAGAAGAAACGCCTCACGGCGTCACTGCAAGCGGGCGCTTCGCTTGCCGCCTCCACCGCCCTGCCGACGGCCTGTTGCGCGATAAGCGCCCTCTCTTGGGATTGCAGCGAGATGCAATCGCACACAGCGGTCTGGCCATCGTAATATTTCATTTGACGAGCCCCTCGGCGGCTAGTATATTCGGCGTTCGTTATCGCGTTGTCATGGCGTCGCGTAGGCGCTACGCAGCGGGGGCAACAACAGAATCCCGATGGAACCAAGGAGTAACTGTACCGGCGTTTCAATACGCGACAGCCTGATAGGAGAACACGATGGTTGGAACAACGCAGCACGTATGGGCGTTCCTGAGCATGCCCGGGCACATGGAATGGCTGGTCATTCTCGTGATCGCACTACTGATCTTCGGCAAGCGCCTGCCGGAACTCGCCCGCAGCGTGGGCAAGAGCCTCACCGAATTCAAAAAGGGTATCAATGAGGCGAAGGAATCCACCGATGATGCCGACGACGTCAAGAAGATCAAGAACGACGCCGTGAACGACACCAAGCGAGCTTCGGGCGCGAACCATACGAACTGACCGTTTCCACGACCGAGTCATTTCTCTCGTCCACTACGATGGCTAGAACCCGAAAGAGCCGCAACCCCACGGATTGCACGATGAGTCTGGGCGACCACCTGGAGGAACTCCGCGTCCGCCTGATCCTGGCCATCCTCGGCCTGTTCCTCGGCATGATCGTCAGCCTCATTTTCGGCACCAAGATCCTCAAGTTCATCGAGGACCCCTACATCTGGACGGTGCGAGAGCGCCACGTCAGGATCGAGATCCCGAAGATGAAATCCGAAACCGGTGCGTTCGTGGAGCTGTTTTTCAAGAACCTCACGGAGCACCTGGCCAGCGACCCGAACGCGCCTGATATCGATCCGAAGCTGGTCGCCTTTATCCAGAATGTGTCGAGCGAGACGGTGAACGCCTGGGTGGACCAGACGCAAGCCGCCTCCGGGGGTCAGGGGCTGAGCCCTCAGGACAGATTGATCATCCTCAGCCCTGCGGAAGCCTTCATCGCCTACATGAAGGTTTCCCTGATCGCAGGGTTGATCCTCACGTCGCCCTGGGTGTTCTACCAGATCTGGATGTTCATCGCCGCCGGCCTGTATGAGAGCGAACGAAAGTACGTCCGCACGGCCGTTCCTTTCTCCACCACCCTGTTCGTCACGGGCGCGTTGTTCTTCCTGTTCGTCATTGCCCCCGTGACCCTGCGATTCTTCCTCGGCTTCAGCGATATTGTCGGCGTCGCAAGCAACTGGACTCTGTCGAAGTATATCTCCTTCATCACAATCATGATGCTGGTCTTCGGCATCGCGTTCCAGACGCCGATCGCGGTCTTCATCCTGGTCCGCACCGGCCTGGTTTCCATTGGCACACTTCGCAGCATCCGCAAGTACGTGCTCCTGGGCCTGGCGTTCGTGTCCGCTGTGGCGACGCCGTCGCCGGACCCGTTCTCCATGTGCGCGCTGCTGATTCCCCTGTATGGGCTCTACGAGCTCGGTATCATTCTTTCCATCTTCGCCGAAAAGAAGGCCAAAGCGAGAAAGCAGCAAGCTGCCGCCGGCACAGCGACCACGAATAGCGCCAGCGCCGATTGAGATGTGGCACCTTGCGTCTTTACGCGCGATCAGGATCCTGTGGTCGCGGGGCGTGCGCGGATGGCCGCGAGCAACTCTTCGGATGGGGCCGTCTTGAGGATGTAGGCCTCGGCGCCGGCGGCATACATTCGCTCAATCGTATCGGGCTCATCGAACATGGATAGGGCGACCACCCGCGTGTTCGGCAGGTGTTTCTTGATTTGCCGCGTGGCCTCATCGCCATCAATCAGAGGCATGGAAACGTCCATGATGATTACATCCGGCTCAAGCTGGTCGGCCAGGTCCACCGCCTCACGGCCATTGCTTGCCTGCCCGACCACTTCGACGCCGGATTCCTCGCTCAGCAGCAGGATCAGGCCCTCGCGCACGATCGCATGATCGTCCGCTAGGAGCACTCGAAGCCGGTCGCCATCCGGATTCTTTGCGCCGCCGTTCTCCTTTGCCCGCGCGGTGGGCATCGCTTCGGCTGCGACACCCGCCCTGGCAGACTCGCCGTCAGGTACGACCATCAAGAATGTGCTGCCTCGGCCTTCTGCGCTTCTGGTCTTCATGCGGCCGCCGAGCAGCTCGACCCGCTCGCGAATGCTGAACAGCCCGAATCCTCGCGCCTCCTTCAGCCCTTGCGGATCGAAGCCGCGGCCCCGGTCGGACACCAACAGGTAAATCCACCCACCTCCTCGCCGCACCCGAATTGTCGCCTCATGAACCCGCGCGTGTTTGACCACGTTGAACAGCAGCTCTTGTGCCGCCTTGTACAGGAAGGCCCTGAGGGCATCGGATTGTACGCGGACCTGGCTATGCGCCTGCACGTGAACGAGAAGGCCGTGCTTGGCGTGCACCTGATCGGCCAGCCATCGGAGGGACTCGGCCAAATCCTCCTGGTGCAGCACCGCCGGGCTCAGCTCGTGGGACAGGCTGCGTGATTTTTCGATCGCATCTCTGAGCATCTGGTCGATCTGGGCGACGGTCGCCTGCAACGATGGAACATGATTAGCCCGGTTCTTTACCAGGCCCAGATGAAATTTTGCCGCCGCCAGGATCTGCTGCAGGTCGTCGTGCAGAATCTCCGCCAGGCGTCTCCTTTCACGGTCCTCCGCCTCGGACATATCGAGCGTCAGCTTCTGGAGCTGTCTGGCTCTGTACTTCAGTTCCGCGGTCCGCTGGGCCACCTTGCTCTCGAGCGTCGCGTTCAACTCCCGCAGGGCCTCCTCCGCCTGCTTGCGGTCGGTGTCATCGAAGATGTATCCCCTGATTTCCCGCAAGCGGCCCTGGTCGTCGAACTGGCCGACGAGGTTCTCGACGACGTAGATGGACCGGCCATCGCGGCGCTTCCGCCAAGCCTCAAGCCGCTCGATCTTCCCCCGCTGCCTGAGCGTCTCCACCAGAGACTCGCGTTCAGCCGTATCGACGTAGAGCTCCAGCATGTTCGTCCCGACGGCCGCTTTGGCGCAGGAGAACCCGAAGATCCGGGCAAACGCTGGATTGCACAGGAGAATCTGCCCCTCGGGCGCACTGACAAAATCGCCCGTGAGGTCGTCCCGGAACAGGTGATGATAGCGCCGCTCGCTGTCACGAAGCGCCTGCTCGCGCTCACGCAATTCCTCGTTGGCGGCTCTCAATTCCTCCGCCTGGTCCCGCAATTCCTCCGCCTGGTCCCGCAATTCCTCTGTCTGGGTCTGCAACTCTTCCGCCTGCTGCTGGAGGCGTTCGTTTGCCTGTCGCAGGGCCTGTTGCGTACGGCTGCGCTCGACGGCATAACGTATCGTTCGGCCGATCACGCCGCCGTGGGTCTGCCCCTTCACTAAGTAGTCCTGGATTCCCAGGCTCATTGCCTCGGCCGCGATCTTCTCGTCGTCGGCTCCCGTCAGGACAATGATCGCTATCGGCCCCGCGGCACAGGATACGCGCGCGCACGTCTCCATGCCGTGGCTGTCGGGCAGATTCAGGTCCAGCAGGATCACGTCGAAAGATCTCTCCGCCAGAAGAGCAATGGCCTCCTCCAGGCGCTCCGCCCGTTCGATCTCGAACTCCTGCAGGGGGTAATCCTCGAGCGATTCGCACAATAACCGCACATCGGAGGGGCTGTCCTCCACAAGCAATACCCTCACACGATCGTCATTCATCGATGTTCCACAACCTTCCGGCAAAGCTGCAAGCGTCAATCATGCAGGGAAAGACGCTCAATTCACAGATGCTCCTGCCTTCTCACACCGCGCCTAATTACCTTGGGCAGCATGTCCCATGCTTACCTTGGATTATCACGCTGCGCGAGGGGCCTTTGTTCGCCGGAAATGCCGAACACGCAATGCTGGTGCAGCACGCCGGCCATCAATGTGCCGCGAGTCTCCGCTTGAAGCGAGGCCGCGGCGGCGATACCATGTGCCCGATGCTGACGCTGATCAATACGAATCGAATGACGCCGGCCATCGGGCCGATCGGACTGGAGTACGTTGCGGAGGCCGCGGCGGGTGCGGGAATCGACGTGAGCGTGCTGGACCTGGCGCTCTGCGAAAATCCGGCGGCCGCCCTTCGCGACCATTTTGCCGCTCGGGAGCCAACGCTCATCGGACTATCGTTTCGCAACATCGATGACTGCTTCTGGCCCAGCGCGCAGTGGTTCGTTCCGGACCTGGCGGACCTTGTGCGCCGGATACGAACGCTCAGCGATGCACCCATCGCGATCGGCGGCGTCGGGTTCTCCGTATTCGCCGGGCAAATCGTCCAGTACACCGGCGCCGAGTTCGGCGTTCGCGGCGATGGTGAGCAGGCGACCATCTCCCTGTATCGGCAATTGCAGGGCCGACGGGATTTCGAGCGGGTTGAGGGATTGGTCTGGCGGCACAATGAGCAGATTCGGAGCAACGCCCCTGCGTGGCCTGTGGAGCTTTCCCTGCCTGCGCGCCGGGAAATGGCCGACAATGTTGCCTATTTTACGCTGGGTGGCCAGTGCGGATTTGAGACCAAGCGGGGGTGCAACCGCCCGTGCCTGTACTGTGCCGACCCGTTGGCCAAAGGCCCCCTGCCCCGGTCGCGAAAACCCGCCGAGATTGGCGATGAGATCGAGTCGCTGCTAGCACAAGGCATTGACGTGCTGCACACGTGCGACGCGGAGTTCAATCTTCCTCGCGGCCACGCGATGGCGGTCTGCGAGGAGTTGATCCGTCGCTCTCTCGGCAAGAAGGTGCGATGGTACGCGTACCTGGCGGTGACGCCGTTCGATGCGGAGCTGGCGAGCACGATGCGAGAAGCGGGCTGCGTCGGCATCAACTTCACGGGCGATTCCGCCAGCAGCGCCATGCTCAGGACTTACCGCCAGCCGCACCGGAGCAAAGACCTGGCGACCGCCGTGCGTCTGTGCCGCGAGAACGGCATGAAGGTCATGATTGATCTGCTGCTCGGCGGGCCGGGCGAAACCCCGCAAACCGCCACAGAGACGATCAATTTCATCAAGCAAATCGCACCCGACTGTGCAGGCACCTCGCTCGGCATCCGGGTCTACCCCGGCACCGGCATGGCGCAAACCCTGGCGCAAATGGGACCTTTGAACGGCAATCCCGGCCTGCGACGAAAGTACGCCGGCGATATCGATCTCTTCCAGCCGACGTTCTACATCTCACCGGCCCTCGGTCCCGAGCCCGCACGGCTCATCAAGGACCTGATCGCCGGCGATAAGTGGTTCTTCGAGCCAATGGCCGAGCAGCCCGACGCCGAGGCGACCGACCACAATTACAACGACAACCGCGAGCTTGTCGAGGCCATCCGCCGCGGCGCCCGAGGCGCCTACTGGGATATCCTCCGCCAGCTCCGCAATCCGTAGCCGAAAGATATGAACAGCGGCTTTCTTATGGATGTGATGCTGGCAATGGTCCAGTGGCAGGAGCAAATTGCGACGGCGCCGTTCGTGGCGGCGCTCGTTATCCTCGTCATCGGCGAGTGTTGCCTGTATTGCGACCTCGCCGGTCGGGTGCTGGGGACATACGTCCGCACGGTGCCAAGAATCGTGGTGCGAATCCTCATCGTCGTTGTCATCTGTGCGGTTCCGGCTGTCCCGTTCGTGCTCGCCCTGTTCCACGCGGGCGGCATGGAGTCGTTCTGGCTTGTTTTGTCATCTCTGCTGAACCTGCTGATTATTGTGCTATTCCTGTTTCCGCACCGCTTCGGCATTCGCCGGATTGACCATTCCGCCGGAATCACGGGCCAGGAGCCGCTGGCGCCCGGCGTAATCCTGCGTCATGTGGCCGTCGAAGCCAGCCTGCCGCCGGAGTGTCCCGGCTCGCTTCGCTGCCTCGTCCTGTCGGACCTCCATTGCACTTGGCGGTTCAATCTCCGCAAATTGCAGGCATGCCTGGCCACACTGGATCAAAAACGCTACCACACGGTCTTCGTCCTCGGCGACTTGGGCGAGAACGATTCGCTGCTGCCGGAGGTCATGCAGACCATCGCCAGCCTGCGACCGACTCACGGCATCTTCTATGTCCGCGGCAACCACGACTTCGAATGGCGTCGCCCCGAGCTGATCGCCGGCCTGGCAAAGGAGAACTCGATCATACTCCTGCCGAACGTCTCTTACCCTGTGCCTGGGCTCGGAATCGAGATCGTCGGCCTAGAAATGCCCTGGTCCAGCGGCGCTGCGCCGTCGCGGCCGCAGGCGGCATTTTCCATCGGCCTGACGCACACGCCGGACAATATCATGGTTTTCAGCCGACTCGATGTCCCCCTGGCTCTCGCGGGCCACACCCACGGCGGCAAACTCAGATTCCCGTGGATCGGCAGCTTTCCCGTGCCGTCGAAATACAGCCGATTTCTCGACGAGGGCTGGTTTCAGCTCCGCAACACGCGACTCTACATCACTCGCGGCCTCGGCCACTTCCCCGGCCTGCTCGGCAAATCCGGCGTCCTCCTCGACCTGACCATCACAGACCCCCGGCGAAATTCACTGTAGCCGTAGAGAGGCGGAAAGAGACTCAATAGCCGGGTGCCCTATCATCTGAACCGGATGATGATTTCTCGTTGATAGGCTATGGGCAGCGCCTCACGGACATCGTCAGGGGTCTTGGGTTCGGCTTTCTGGGCGACGTCGCTGAAACCTCGGATGCGCAAGCGCAACTCTCTACCGCCATTCGCACGGATCCACTCGGCGTCAAGTTCTCCGAGGAACGGGAATCCATCATACACACTGCTGTCTATCAAGGCGTACTTGAAGATTCGCACATACTGCGGGAAATCAGGCAACCCGATCTCTCGCGTGCCCACCTTCATAAGATAGCCCTCTGGGTACTCGGCGGCTTTCGACGTGAGGACAAGAAGGTAGTCATCGCCATGGCCTAATCGGTACAGCCTGCCCGAGGCGGCGGGTTCACCCGGAATGATCACCTGAAAAGGAGCTTCCCGCACGACGATCGTAGAGTCTTCCCACGCACGGTGCAACCACAGCCCGAATCCTGCGATCAGAACGCCGGTCGTGACTAAGGCTGTAGCCAGAATCAAGCCCACAGCAGCGAGTATCTTGGTCCTTCGCATGGGTGCATCCTCTCAACATGTCTCAGATGCGTTCTCCTTCCGCAGAGGTCGTTTCTCAGACGTCCACGCCGAAGAGGACTCGCAGGAGCAGGCCGACGAGGAAACTGAAGCCGGCGACGCTGAGGCTCAGGGCGGTCATTTCGAGGAAGCGGCTGCGGAAGGGCTCGCTCCGGGCCACGGCGATGTAGTAATTGAACGCGGCAATAATGAGGACGGCGGCGATCAGCGTGCAGGCGAGATCGACGTAGTAATTGCCCAGGACCAGATACGGCAGGATCAGGATCACGACGGTGGCTATGTAGGTCACGCCGGTATAGACCGCGGCCTTGAGCGGGTTCTTGGCGGTCTTATCATGCTTGGTAGACAGGTACTCGGCGGCGCCCATCGACAGTGCGGCGGCGACCCCGGTGATTGAGCCGGTCAAGGCAATCAGCCGTGCATTCTGCAAGGCGAGTGTCAGGCCCGCCAAGACCCCGGTCAGCTCGACGAGCGCATCGTTGAGTCCCAGCACGATCGAGCCGGTGTAGCGGAGCCTTTCCTCATCGAGCATTTGCAGCAGGGCTGATTCGTGCTCCTTCTCCTCTTTGATGATGGTGTCGGCCTCGGGGATCACATCCCGAAGTTGCGCATAGCTGCCCTGGATATCGCCCTCGGCGGTCTCCATGAGCTTGGCGCCGAACGTGAAGCCGAGCACACGGCTGATCAGGTAGTACTTCCAGATGCTCCAGCGGTTCGGTGGCACATCCTGCTGCGTGTACGCCCGCCACTGCTCGTAATGCCGCAACTCGTCCTCCGCAATGTGCTCGAGCACGCGGCGATTCTCCGCCGACCGGACCGTCCCGGCTAACTTGCTGTAAATATGATGCTCGGTGATCTCGCTCTTCTGGTAGGCGAGCAGCCTCTGGCGCATCTCTTCCGTGATCTCCATTCTTCAGCCCCTTCACATAAGGATCGACACGGCATGGTATAGCCGAAATCCCCGTCTGTCGAGCCCGGTTTCGTGGCCCATACATGGCAAACGCAGTCCCTTGCTGCTATGATACGCATCAATGACTGATAGCAAATGGCCAAGTCCGGTATCCTTGTCGTTCGATCGCGGGACGCTCCTGCTGACGGGGGTCGATCGCGGGCAGTTGCCTGTGGCACCGGGCGAGCCTGACTGGACGTGGGACGCACGCGTGGGGGCTTGGCGATGCGACGCGATTCACTATGCGGCGGCTCGCACGATTCTCGGCCGGCGATTTGCGTCGCAATTTCACGACGGCGTGCTTCAGCCGGACCACGTCTGTTGGCCGAAGACGGACTTGCCGGCGCTGCGCCCGGAGCAGCGGGCGGCACTCGAGGCTTGGCTGCGCGGCGGCCGACGCGGACAGATCATCATGCCGACCGGGACCGGAAAGACGGAAGTGGCCTTTGCAGTAATGGCCCAGACGAGAGTCGCGACGCTGGTCGTCGCGCCCGTTCGCGACCTGATGTACCAATGGCATCGGCGCATTCTCGCGACCTTCGCTTACGACGCCGGAATCGTCGGCGATAACCTCTTCAATATCAAGCCGGTCACCGTGACCACGTACGACAGCGCGTACATTCACATGAGCGAGATGGGGGCGGGCTTCGGCCTGCTGATCTTCGATGAGGAGCATCATCTGCCGGGCCGGTGCCGTCGCGAGGCGGCGATTCTCAGCACCGCGCCGATGCGCCTGGGGCTAACGGCCACGCCCGAGCGATCCGACGACTTGCACAAGGACCTGGACTGGCTCATCGGCCCGGTCCTCTACCGCATGCTCTTCCAGGACGCCAAGGGCTCGACTCTCGCCGATTTTGACGTAGTGCGAATTCCGGTGGCGTTGAACGACCGCGAGCAGGCGACCTACGACGAGTGCAGCCGCGTGCTTCGCCATTTTATCGCGTCCCGCCGCAAGGAGCTGCCCGGCTATTCCTGGCAGGACCTGTGCAAAGAGTCGGGCAAAGACCCCCGCGCGCGGCATGCACAGAAGGCGTACTATCTCAAGCAGGCCATCGAGGACCGCGCCGCCGAGAAACTTCGCGTGCTTGAGGACATCTTCCGCCTTCACTACGGCCAGCAGACTCTCATCTTCGCCGGCTCGAATGCGATGGCGATTGAGGTCTCGAAACGGTTCTTGGTGCCGACGATCCTCTCGCACACGCGAAAGCGTGAGCGGCTGGCGGTCCTCGACGCCTTCGCCAAAGGGCAGATCACAGTCCTCGTAGCCAACCGCGTGCTCGATGAAGGCGTGGACGTGCCCGAGGCGAAAGTAGCCGTGGTGATCGGCGGGCAGGGCTCGACACGCCAGGCCACGCAGCGTCTTGGCCGGGTGCTGCGCAGGTCCGGTCGCATCCGGGCCACGCTCTATGAAGTCGTCTGCGAGGACACGAAGGAGGTCGAACGCTCGCGAAAGAGGCGAAGAACTGATGCTTACGAGCGAACACGCCATTATCGAATATAGGGCGGGCCGGGCAATCCCCGACCGCCTCACGCAGAACGCGCATCGGCACTACGTGGACCATGCCGAGCGGATGCTCGCCATCTACCAGGAGGGCATCGGCCGGCAGCGCCGCTGGCTGCACCAGGACATCGAAGCGGTGTTCGCCGACGAGCCCGATTGTCCCGTTCGCCGCATCCAGGCGTTCTGCAAGCTCCTGGATGACGCGAGCACATTCCAAAGCGACCCCGCCGGCAAATCGGCGAAGCTGCGGCTCGAAGTCTTCTCGCGGGCCTCGCGTCTCCATCCGCTGGTCTGCCAGGCGGACCGCCTGTTCGAGCACGAGGAGCAAGCGTCGAAGACGCAAATCGCGGACGAGCTTGGCACGCCCTGGGAGCAAATCGAGCAGACCCTCTACGCGGACGTGATGGCGTTCCAGACATTGGAGGAGTTCACCGGCTATCCGAACGCCGGCGCCTTGTTGTCGCGATACAACGTGGCCCAACTTCAGGCCGCGCTATACCGGGCCGAGAGCATGACCGTGACGGCCGGCGAGGACCTCAAGACCATCGTCCGCTACGCCAAATTCGCCCGACTGCTGCACGAGATCGTGCGGGTCGGCACGTCAACGTATCGCATCACGTTCACCGGCCCGGCGTCGGTCGTGCGGGAGACACGGCGATACGGCGTGAACTTCGCCAGGTTCCTGCCTGCCCTGCTCGCCTGCAAAGGATGGAAAATGGAAGCCACGCTGCAGACGCCGTGGAAAGGTCTCGCGAAATTGGTCGTCTCGGCTAAGGATGGTTTCACGAGCCATCTGCCGCCAGCGCGGGAGTTCGACTCGGCCTTGGAGGAATCGTTCGCGGAGAAGTTCGGGCCCGCTCGCGACGGGTGGCAGTTGATTCGCGAGGGCCGGATCCTCTGCGACCGCCAGAAGACCTTCGTCCCCGATTTCACCTTCCGCCACGAGGACGGCACCGAGGTCCTCCTGGAGATTGTCGGCTTCTGGACCCCGGAATACCTGGCCGGCAAACGGGAGACGCTCCGCCGGTTCCGCCGGGAGAGAATCCTGCTGGCCGTGCCGCAACGGTCCTTCCGTGAAGGCGCCGCTGTCGGCGAGAACATCCTGATCTACAAGACGGCGATCCAGATTCCGCCCCTGATGAAAGCCATGGAGGCAGCCCGTGGCAAGCGCCCCGACGTTGCGAACGGATAGCCAGAAGGAAGATCACATGCTCACGCGAGCGTAAGCATCGCACCCAGCGAGGAGGATACGCATGGCGCCCGGCAACGAAACGCCTCACGGCGTCACCGCCAGCGCTTGTAGTGTGCCCACAAGGGCATACCTTTACACCCACCGCGATCTTATCGCACGCGGCGACAGTCTTCGCGAGGAAAAATCAGTTTCCCTCCCGGGGGTATGGCGGTAGACTGTGCCGCGGGTGTGCCTGGGATACCCGGGCTGTCTTGCGCGGCAGTATGCCAAGCCCGCTGGGCCCACAGGCGCAGCCGTGTGTCGCCCGCAACCCGGGAGCTGCGAAGTCGGGAAATCAGGTAGTCGCCCAAGCGCGGGGTGTCGCGTGTGGATAAGGAGAATTGCAGATGACCGAGTCCGCTGAGTCCGCTGGTTCTATTGCCTTCAACCAACAAGTTGCAGTCGTCAAGCCGTGGTGGCAAGAGGTCACATGGTATCACTGGGCGGTGCTGCTTCTGGCGGCGGCCGGCTGGCTGTTCGACTGCATGGGCCAGCGGATCTTCGTGCTGGCGAGAGAGCCGGCCATGAAGCAACTGCTGGGGGCGACCGCTACCGATGCCCAGGTTCGTCTCTGGGGCACGGCAGCCACCATGATCCTGATGATCGGCTGGGGCACGGGCGGCATTCTGTTCGGCATGATGAGCGACAAGTGCGGCCGCGTGAAGGCGATGGTCGCCACGCTACTGGCGTACACGGTTTTCGCCGGCTTGTCCGGCCTGGCTCGCAACGGCGCCGAATTCCTGATCTACCGCTTCCTGTGCGGCCTGGGCGTCGGCGGCATGTTCGGGTCAGCTACGACCCTGCTGGCCGAGAGCGTCACGCCGCGATTCCGCACCATCGCCCTCGGCGTGATGCAGTCCCTGTCGGCCATCGGCAACATTCTGGCCTCGGGTGTGGGCATGGGCATCGCGCTCGGGCAGGAAAACTTCATCGGACGGTGGAGCGGCTGGCAGGTGCTGTTCTTCGTGGGCGTGCTGCCGATCGTGCTGGTGGTGCCCATCGTGCTGATTCTGAAGGAGCCGGAACCCTGGAAGAAGGCCAAGGCCGAGGCGGCCAAAGGCACTGGCCGGAAGGTCGGCCGCATCTCGGACCTGTTTCGCGACCCCCGCTGGCGCAAGAGCACGATCATCGGCATCTGCTTCGGCATCGCGGGCATGGTCGGCCTGTGGGGAATCGCATTCTTCTCGCCGGAGTTGATCTCGACGGCGTTCAAAAACCGGCCGTTGCAGGCGCGGGAGCTTGCCAAGCCGGCGGAGATCCTCGCCTCGCTCAAGACGCCGGCGAACTCCGCCGTGGCACACATCAAAAAGCAGTTATCGCCCCAGGTGCTGGGATTGGTGGACCAGATCGAGCCCGGTAAGGATGTTCCGGCAGTCGCACAGGATACGCTGCGGTCCGACCTGAACCGGCTCATTCAGGATACGAACCTCTACAATGCGGAGGCCTTCAAGCCCGTGACCCTGAAGAAGGGCACGGCGAACCTGGCGAAGCTCGTCGAGGCCAAGGGCGAAAAGCAGAACGTCATCTTCCTGAACCGCCAGTTGGTGGAACAGGCTTTCCCCGGCACGATTGCCGATCTGGAGAAGAGCATCAACTGGTATAAGACGCTCGGCACGCTGCTGCAGGATGTCGGGGCGATGCTGGGAATGCTGACGTTTACGTGGGTCGCGTCGCGTTTCAATCGGCGCACGGCGTTCCTCCTGGCGTTCTCATTCTGCCTGGTCGTAGTGGCGTACGTGTTCCACTCGCTCAAGACGGCGACGGATGTGTACTGGATGCTGCCGATCATGGGCTTCGGCACGCTGTCCTGCTTCGCGGGCTACTCGATCTACTTCCCCGAGATTTTCCCGACGCGGCTGCGCGGCACGGGTGTGGGTTTTTGCTACAACACCGTCCGCTATGCGGCCGCTCCATTCCCGCTGCTGCTGGGCTGGTTGAGCACCATGCTGCCGTTCCGCAAGGTGGCGATGGTCATGTGCCTGATCTACCTCGTGGGCATCGTGGCCCTCATCTGGGCCCCCGAAACGAAAGGCCGTCCGCTGCCGGAGGATTGATTGCCTCGGCGCCCCGCTGGGGCAAAATTCTTAAAGCCCTGCTTGACAGCGGCCGACGATTCTGGTACAAGGTCCATGAGAATTGCGTTCACGGGAACACTCGGATGCACATGATGACAGAGATACAGTTCAGGGCAGAGGCCGGGGCCGGGCGGATCGGCATCGGTCTGATCATTATTATTGGGAGACCAAAGCTGCCCTGAGAATGCTTAACAGGTTGACCTAAAAGCCTTCCAGAGCAGCAAACTCCGGAAGGCTTTTTTTGTTGGAGCGGAAACGATGAAGACGCAGGCAGTGATCCGCAAGGCGACGCGGCGGGATTTGGACGCGATTGTCGCGCTGGCACGAGAGTTGATGGATTTCCACAAGGCCCTCGACCCGTTCTTCACACGGTCGGCGGACTTTGACGCCCTGTTCGGGCGATTCGCCCTGCGGAATATCCGCAGCGTGGCGGCGTGCGTGCTCGTGGCGACGGTCGACGAGCGGATCGTGGGCCATTGCCAGGGCATGGTGGACCGGCATCCGCCGTCGATTGTCGAGCCGGAGTACGGGCTGATTATCGACTTCTGCGTGGCGGCCGCGTTTCGCCGGACCGGCGTGGGCGAGCAGATGTTCATGGCGATGCACGAGTGGTTCCGCAAGAAGGGCGTCCGGCGGATCGAGGTGCGGCACTCAACGTTCAACGAGACTGCCGCGAGATTCTGGCCGAAGATGGGATTCACGCCCTACTTACGAACGCTCTTCCTCGACCTGTAGTTGACACGGGCGGCGTGCAAACTTATGATGCGTCATTTACTCTTGGGAGCCTTTGAGGACGTTGGTAATGTCGGATGACCAGAAGCACAATTATCGCGATACGCTGAACCTGCCCGAGACGAGCTTCTCGATGAAGGCGAACCTGGTGCAGCGCGAGCCGCAGATGCGCAAGCGCTGGGCCGAGCAGAAGCTGTACGCGCGGATTCGCGAGGCCCGCAAGGGCGCTCCGCTCTACACGCTGCACGACGGCCCGCCGTACGCCAACGGCGACATTCACATGGGCCACGTCATCAATAAGGTCCTCAAGGACTTCGTGGTCAAGTATCGCACGATGACGGGCTTCGACGCCCCGTATGTCCCCGGCTGGGACTGCCACGGGCTGCCCATCGAGTCTAAAGTGGTGACCGACCTTGGCGACAAGGCCAAATCGATGCCCAAGCAGGAGATCCGCCGGGACTGCATGAAGTACGCGAGCAAGTACGTGAAGATCCAGAGCCGGCAGTTCCAGGACCTCGGCGTCCTCGGCGACTTCGATGACCCGTACCTGACATTCAAGCCGAGCTACGAGGCGGGAATTCTCGAAGTTTTCGCGGAGATGGTCGGCAAGGGGCTCGTCTACAAGCAGCTCAAGCCGATCCACTGGTGCATCGGATGTCAGACGGCTCTGGCGGAGGCGGAACTGGAGTACAAGGATGTCGCCTCGCCGAGCATCTTCGTCAATTTCCGAGCGGTCGACGACACGGTCAAACGGCTGATCGAGATGGGTCTCGTCACGAGCGAGCAGGCGAAGCAGGCCCAGGTCTGCTTCATGATCTGGACGACGACGCCCTGGACACTGGCGGCGAATCTGGCAGTCGCGGTGCACCCGTTCCTCGATTACACGGCCATCAGCTACGAGAAGCACGGCCGCAAGTTCGTGTCCGTCGTCGCCGCCGATCGCGTCAACGCCGTCGTGCACGCCGGCCGGCTCAAGGAAGGCGAATATCACGTCGCCCAGGTAAAGGCGCGCGGCGCCGATCTGGAAGGACTGCGATACAAGCACCCGTTCGTCGAGTGGAACCCGACCGACAAAGACGCCTACATGGTAATCCTGGCCGATTACGTCACAATCGAGGACGGCACGGGCCTGGTGCACACCGCTCCTGGGCACGGCCTGGAGGACTACATGTCAGGCCAGAAGTACGATCTGGCGGTGTATTCGCCGGTGATGGACGACGGGCGGTATGACGATACCGTGCCCGACTGGCTTCGCGGCCGGTGCGTGCTCGACGTGGAGAAGGATGTGAACAACTGGCTCCAGGAGCACGGCTGGCTGTTCGCCCAGGGCCAGATTCAGCACAGCTACCCCCACTGCTGGCGCAGCCGCGACCCCGTGATCTTCCGCGCCACCGAGCAATGGTTCATCGGCGTGGACAAGCCCCTGCCCGACACCGGTAAGACCCTGCGCGAGATGGCGATGGAAAGCGTCGAAAATGTACAGTGGATTCCCGGCTGGGGCCAGAAGCGGATCGGGGGCATGCTCGAATCGCGGCCGGACTGGTGCATCAGCCGCCAGCGAAGCTGGGGCTTGCCGATTCCGGTCTTCGTCATGCCCGACGGACGGCCGCTGCTGACCAGGGAATCGGTCCTGGCCGTCGCCCGGCACACGGAGAAGCACGGCTCCGACAGTTGGTTCACGCACTCGCCACGGCAGATTCTCGGCGATGACTTCCCCCTGCCGCCGGGTTTCAAGCTCGACGAGCTGCAAAGGGAGGAGAACATCTTCGACGTGTGGTTCGAGGCCGGCTGCAGTTGGTACAGCGTCTGTGAGCGCCGCGAGCACTGGGCCATCCCCGTCGATATGTATCTCGAAGGCTCGGACCAGCATCGCGGCTGGTTCCAGCTCTCGTTGCTCCCTGCGCTCGGGGCCATCGAGCGGGCGCCGTTCAAGAGCGTGCTGACCCACGGCTTCACCGTCGATGACAAGGGGATAAAGCAGTCCAAATCGCTCGGCAATTACGTGAATGCCCAGGACGAGGTCGCCAAGTACGGGGCGGACGTCCTGCGGCTGTGGGTCTCCAGCGTGAATTACCAGGAGGACGTTCGCTGCACGGACGAATTGATCGGCCGGACGCAGGACGCCTACCGCAAAATCCGCAACACGCTGCGATACCTGTTCGGCAATATCGACGACTTCGACCCGGCCAAAGACGCCGTGCCGTACGAGCGGATGCTCGAAATCGACCAGTGGGCGATGCAGCAGCTTCAAAAGCTCATTGCAGAGGCCACCGAGGCGTACGAGAGCTTCACGTTCCATCGCGTCTTCTCGCTGGTGTACAACTTCTGCTCCGTCGAGATGAGCAGCATCTACATGGACGTGCTCAAGGACCGGATGTATTGCGATGCAGCGGACAGCCCGTCACGCCGCAGCGGACAGACGGCCATGTACCACGTCCTCAGCGCCCTCGTGCGGATATTCGCGCCGATCCTGGTGCACACGATGGAGGAGGCCTGGGAGGCGATGAAGGTCAAACCCGAGCCCTGCGACAGCGTCCACCTCGCTACAATGCCGAAAGCTGATTCTACTATCGACTGGCAGGCGGATCAGGCTAGGTGGGACAAGATCATGGAACTGCGGGATGAAGTTCTTGAAGCCACAGAGATCGCGAGAAGGAATAAAGAAATCGCTAGCAATCAAGAGGCCAGCGTAGTCATCTACAGCGATGACAATGAATTGATTTCCACTATCAATGACTTCGGCATAAATGCCTTCGCCTCACTTTGTATCGTAAGTGAAGTAACGCTCCAGAATTATCCGGATGCTATGCGCAGGGAAAATGAGGAGACCAATAGACTAACAGGGACATCTGGCACGGCGCCCCTTTGTGTCGCCAGCAAAAGCAGGAACAGCAAATGCCAGCGATGCTGGAACTATTGGCCCAGCGTCGGGACCAACGCCGAGCACCCGGACCTCTGCGACCGCTGCGCCGCCGTGGTCGGATGACGCTATGCGGCAGACTGTAGGCTGTAGACCGGAGGCTGGAGGTCAATCTCTACGCAGGGCGCGCAATAGGCCGTTGAGCACCTTGGACGTCTCGCAGCAGAGTGCATCCAAGGATTTGCTGTCTTCCTTGGTCAAGTAACCGAGACGGGAGGCAAGTGACACCTGATACTCGACTTCGCGAGCCGACCCGTAGGCCATGTCGAGGAACCGAAGGTAGTCCGACTCTGAGCGTCGTGCGCAGCCTTCGACAATGTTCGAGGCAATAGAAACAGCCGCCCGGCGCAATTGGGATGTGAGGCCGAATACCTCCTCCCTGGGAAAATTCTTCGTTCTCTTATAAACTGCCAGGGCCAGTTGGTCCGCCAACTCGAACGCCCGAAGCTTCTTGTGATCGCGCATGATTCGCACCTCCACTGAGTCTCTATGAACTGTCTATGCGGTACCAAGCCAACGTCAGGCCCGGCCCTTGATTGGCTGTCGCACGGTCCAAGGCTCGCCTGGTCCCAAGGCCAAGTGCATATCCTACAGCCTACAGTCTCCAGTCTCCAGCCTGTAGTTGTTCGACAGCTCGCGCGTAGACCTCTTCGAGGGTGATGTGCTGGATGGCGTGCTGGGGGTTGCGGCTTTTGATGGCGAGGCCGCGGCTGGATATGTCGCGGGCGACGATACATTCGGGACGGCCGTAGGGTCCCACCCGCAGCGGGTTGGACCAACTGAACATCATGACCAGGGGTCTGCCGAGTGCGGCAGCGATGTGGCCGGGGCCGGTGTCGTTGCTGACCACGAGTCTCGCGGATCGCAGGATCTCCGTCAACTGGGGCAGAGACGTGCAGCCGGCGAGATTGGCGATTGGGTGCTTTGCGAGGCTTTGTATCTGCTCGATCATCAAGCCTTCGGATTTGCTGCCTGTCGCCACGACGGCCAAGCCATGATCCGACGTGAGTCTGTCGGCCAGGGCGGCGAATCGCTCAGCGGGCCAGCATTTGCTGATTTGGGCCGAGCCGGGAATAATCACGGCGTAACGTCCGGAATCGATATCGTGACGCGAGAGCAAGCCGCGTGCGACCACAGCGGCATCGGGTCTCTCGGGCAGCAGGAATTCCACTCGGAGGGCGGTGCCCCCCATCGCCTCGACGAGCTTGAGATAGTAATCGACGACGTAGACCCATTCGAGCCGGGGCGGAATCGCGGTCGTGTAGAAATAATGCGCCAGCTCCTTGCGCCAGATTGGGCCAAAACGTTGCTTGCAGCCGGAGAGCCAGGCCAGCGACGCGGATCGGAACAACCCCTGCAGATCGAGCACGGCATCGAACCGGCTGTGGCGAAGCTTGGAAACCAAAGAGGCCAATTCCCGCAACGCCGCCGGATCGCGCCATGCCCTGCCGAGAGACTTGCGATCGAACGGGATGATCTCATCGAGGTGCGGGTGTCCCTCAATCAGCGGGGCAAACTCCGGGCGAATCAGCCAACTGATCCGCGCCTGCGGAAAGCTTCTGCGCATTGCCGACAGCGCCGGAAGGGCCAGCACGATATCGCCGAGCGAACTCGGCTTGATCAGCAGAATGTTCTCACAGGCTTCAGCCATAGCTGCCGAATTCTACGCGATAAGAGGCTTGGAGGCAATTCACATCAGGCAGTCGGCAATTGCAGTTCTGATAGCATGGCGTACAATGGTGTAGAGACGCAATATCCTGCGTCTCCACGCGCGTATGATGAGGAGTAGGTCAGGATGGCGAAGCAAGGCAAGTATGTCTACGAGTGGCCAAGGCCGATGGTGACGGCGGATGCGGTGGTTTTCGCGTTTTTCGACGGCAAGCCCAGGCTGTTGCTGATTCAGCGCAAGCATGAGCCCTTCAAGGGCCGCTGGGCGTTGCCGGGCGGTTTTATCGAGATGGACGAGGACCTGCCGGACTCGGCGGCCAGAGAGCTGGCGGAGGAGACGGGCCTGACAGGTGTCCCCCTGGAGCAGCTTCGCACGTTTGGCAAGCCCGGCCGCGACCCGCGTGGACGCACCATCACAGTCGCCTACTTCGGCATCGCACAGAACAACTGGGACCAGATCAAAGCCGACGACGACGCCGCCAACGTCGACTGGTTCGACATCGACCATCTGCCGGCCATGGCCTTCGACCACGACGAAATCGCCCGCTGCGCTATCGAGAGACTAAAGCAGACCGAGGCATATCGCCGGCGAGTGCATCGCTAAACAGCCAGAGTACGTCCCCTCTTGCCGCAGGATCCGATTGATACGGATGCGGAGGAATTCGTCCGCCGCACAGGCTTGTCATCCTGAGCCGAAGGCGAGGGATCTGGCTAGCGAACAAAGGGTTTCTTCAGTCCGCGGCCCAGATCCGTCACTCCGCTGCGCTGCACTGCAAAGGCGCAACATCTTGTTTTTTTAGCAAGCATTTTCACGGGGGGCAATGTAAGTCATTAGACCGAAAGACATTATGCCTCTCGCAAAGGCCGCCAAGATCGCAAAGGTTCAAACATATTCCTGCCTCATTTTCTTGGCGCTCTTTGCGTTCTTGGCGAGAGCAAGCTTTGGTTGCGGCTGAGCGAAGCGAAGCCGCCCCAAGTTCAGGATGACAGATAGCGAATCGGGTAATCAAAGTGCATACGACGGAGTCTGTCACCAGGGATGCGCATCAGGGCGTCGGGGCGGCCAACTGCTCGTTGAACTGAATCAACTGGGCTTCGACGGCGCTGAGGGCCCAGTGGATGTAGTGGAGGTTGTGCATCGGCCGATGGTGACGCTCGGTCATGAGCCCCTGGTGGACGACATCGAGGAATCGGCCGATGGTCTGCCGGCTGAGCTGCACCGGCCGGGCGGCCCACTGCTTCAGCTCCTCGTAGTCGCGGGCCAGGCGCGGGTCGGCCTGCATCTGCTCGGCCCGCAGGTAGTCGCCGGGGTTAAAGCCCAATTGCAGGCCCTTGAGGCACAGGATCAGAGGCTCATAGTTGGTGCCCTTCTCCAGTCGAACGAACTTGTACTGCTGGACGTGCGTGGTGGCCTGGGCCGGCGGTCTGTCGCCGATATCGTCGCCGCCGAGATACCAGTTGCGCCGGCTGGTCCGGGCAAAGACGAGTTCCTCCCCGGAGGTGACCTGCGTGATCTCCCCCTGGCACAAACGCGAGATCCATATCCCTTGCGGCCCGGGCGCCGGCCCCCCGCCGAGCACGAGCAGGCACTTGGCGAATCCGACGGGCAGGGTCCGCTGGTTAGCGATCTGGCGTCTGCGCAGTTGGAAGGACAGGTGCAGGCTGTGCGGGCGGATTTGGAAGAACTCCACCAGCTCGTTGATCAGATGATTGAGCAGCCACGGGTCGGCGGTGGCGGGCCGGGACAGCTCGCCGGCAATGCTGAGCCGGCCCGGGGCAATCTCGAAGAACCCGCGGCGCCGCGGCCGGTCCGTGTAGCCGCTGTGGTCGTCGATGTAGCCGCCCAGCTTCCAGCACAGCACATCGAGGTGGAAATCGTAGAAGTACCTGAACCCATCATAGGCCGGGTCGGTGGCCTTCGTCGCACTCCGCTGGGGCTCGACGGCGGCGGCGCCGACGTTGCTCAGCTCCATCTCGCATCCGAGCGGCATCAGGCCTGGCTGAAGGTTGGACCGAATCCGGGTGAGGTGGTCTTCGATTACGCGTCTCTCGAAGATGCTCTTCGAGGCCCGCACGGCGTATTTGACGTAGTCGATCAGGTCGTTCTGCTCGTACGGCATCGTGTCGAGGCACTTCTGGATGATCGGCTCGACGACGCTGCGGTTGGCATTGATCATCTGCAGGGCGGCCAGCAGGCTGATCGTGCGGGCGAAGTACCGCTGGCTGCCCCGCATGTGCTCCAGCTCGAAACGGTAGCGGCCCTGGATCTGCTCGTCGAACTGATTGAGCAGCACCTGTGCGACGACCATGGCCAGGTAGTTACGGATATAGGGTTTGGCCTCGGCGTCGTCGTACAAGTGCTTGATGCTGGGCCGGGGTCGATCCAGCTCATGTTCAAGATAATAGTCGCTGATGGCATTGCGACGGTAATGGCTCATGACGAGGTCGCGCTCGGTGGTCGCCAGCAGCTCGCGCTCCGCCTGGCGCTCGATCTCGGCGTCAGGCGTGCGCTCCCCCGGACGGGTGCGCTTCTTCAGGAACCTGTTGATTCGCTTGCGAAGCCACAGCTCGTGAATGAGGTTGACGTGGAAGCGGTCGCCGAAGTGCTTCCGCATGGACTCGGCGGTGACCAGGTAGGCCTGCGCCTCGACCAGCCCATGCGCGGTGTGGACTCGGACGGTTTCTCTCTCGTATCGCTGGCCCTCGTAACGATCGATCTCGGCCATTGCGGCCGTCGGCACATCGTGGACGATCAGCCCCTCGATTCTCGACGCTGGAGCTGCAACGGCGTAATAGTAAACGTTGTCGGGACTGACCCTGCGGTAGTGGGGCAGGAAGGCCGGCTCGGCAAAGAGCATCCTACTGTCCAGTCGTGACGGCCTGCGCGTGAAGGCAAACCCGCTGACCGATTGGAAGATCCGGCTGTCGCGGAGAGAGCCGTAGATGAACAGGTTGACTTTCCGATTGAGCATAGCGGCCCAGTATACCGTATATCAGTCCGTTCGCCCGCAGGTTCAAAGCCCATCGCTACCCGTCGGAGCCTCCAGTGTCACGAATCGGTCAGGATACGCCGACGCAGCTTCAGCAGCTCGCGAAAGGCGCGGAAAATGACGCGAGGATTCGCGCCGGTCTGCTTCCCCGCCGTTCGCGGGTAATGGTGCACGCCTCGTTCCGTGATCGTGTAGCCCTTCCGCGCGGCCCGCGCCAGGATTTCCGTCGCGATCAGCGCCCCCGTGCTTTCCATCCTGATATTGTCGAAAATCGCCCTCTTATAGAGCTTGAAGGCGCAATCGACATCGCGGACCTTCAGCGAGAAGGCGAACCGGTTCAGAGTGGTCCAGGCCCAGCCGCCGAACTTGCGGAAGAGATTGTCCTGCCGGTTTACCCGGAAGCAACTGACGATATCGTAGTCCCGCATCAGGGGCAGCAAGGCGGGCAGCTCGTTGAGATCGAACTGGCCGTCGCCGTCCGTGTAGAAGACCAACTCCTTCGTGGCGGCGCGGAACCCGGACTGCAAGGCCGCACCGTAGCCGAGATTCCGCGGATGATGGATGACGCGCACGCGGCCGTGGGCGGCGGCGAGATCATCGGCGATCGGTCCTGTGGCATCGCGGCTGCCATCGTCCACAATGATGATCTCGTAATCCGCGTGAATCCTCTCCAGCACGCCGATCGCCTGCCCGGTCACCCCGCGCACGTTGTCCTGCTCGTTGTAACAGGGGAAGAATACAGTGATGGAGACGGGGGGCGTCGAATCCGCCTGCGGACCGGTGGGCCTGGGGTTCACTGCCATGGCTCACCACCTCTTGCTCGCCGCGATGGCGTCGCGCTCGCGTTCGTAGGAGCGGCAGTCGTTGTAGTACTTCTGGGCCAGCTCGTTATTGCCCTGGATCCGGGCCGCCTGCTCCAGCCGGATCATCGCCAGCCGAGCCGCCTCCAGCCGCACGTTGTAGCCGTCCTGACGGGCATAGGTCTTCTTGTTCGCCCCAAAGTCCGTCACATACTCCGTACACGCCTGATCGACACGCGCATAAAGCTCCGGGGTCCGCAGCGCGATCAGGAGCATGTCGACGACGGGAGCCGACGACGGGTTCTCGTTCAATGCCTTGACGATCAGCTTCAGTCCCGTCGTCTTCTGGGCTGCGTCGGAGAACAGCAGCAGGTTGTGCCCCACGGCCATGTCCTTCGAGTATTCATCCGGATATGCCGTCTTGCCGGTGAACATGCCCTCGTAGAGCTCCTTGCCGGCAGGCTGAGTGACATCGACAAACAGTTTCTGCTTGTCGCTGATGAAGACGATCCGCCAATCCGTGGTGTGCTCGAGGCCCTTGGTGAACGCGTTGTCGAACTGCCCGAAGGGCATGAGGACAATCCACACGCTCTGCTTTCGAAGTTGCTCGCCGACCCATTTGCCGACTTCCTGATAGTCGCCGGTGTCCAACCTCTGGCCGGACATGAAGGCCCGCTTGACGGTCGGCCCGCCCGACATGATATTGGTCCACAAATCGAACGTCTGCACGTTGTAGGCCGCCTGTGCCCGGCCGTCCATGAACAGTTGCAGCGGGGTCCGGCCGGTATTGGGGTCCGGGTCCTGGCCCCAGGCGATGAAGCCGCCCTCCGTCCAGTAGTTGAACATCTTGCCGCGCAGCTTGTTCTCGCAGATGAACTGGGAAGCGTCAAACGGCTTTGCATCGGAGGCCGTCATGCGCATGAACACCGAGCTCAGGACGGGATCGCCCGGCCATGGAGCGAGGTATACGCGATGGAACTTCAAGCCCCACCACAAGCCGAAGAATGCGACGGCCACCGCCCCGGTGATGATCGTGCAGCGCCGAGCCTCCCCAGGCAGTGCAATCGCCTGCAAGACCTTGGCCGGCGAGAACGCAACCAGCGCGGCAACGCCCCGAATCACGTGATCGACAAGCAACGCCAAGACGGGACAGGCGGCAAAGGCGGCAATCGGGATGAATCGCCGGGACCGGATGGCCATGTAGATCGTCATCGCGGCGATGACCAGCATGGCCAGGTCCACCTTTGGCCAGGGATAGGTTTCTTCCGGGGCCTTGATGCGTTTCTTTGCGGGTTGAACCGCCGCTCGCATCATTCGCACATAGACGATCACCCACGCCAGGAGGAGCAGCCAGGCGAGGATGTACATCACCAGGAACGGCACGGCGGTCCCTACCGGGTTCGACCAGTCGAAGGCCCGATGCCACTCGTGGACGTCCCGCCACCGCTCTGCGTGCTTGCTCACGGAGATCTCGAACGTGTGAGTCAGGTTCGTCAGGTGAAACGGGTTGAAGATCACCATGGCCACGAAGGCGGCGGCGCCGGCGCCGATCGTATGGAGGATCGCCCGAGGCGTCATCGTCCGCACCATCTTCCCCCGCAGGCTGACGACGACCGCTCCGACGACCATCGCAAATGCGAATACGCCGACGTACGACAGGCGCGAGGTCGCAAAGTAGCCAGACAAGACCTCCTGCTCGTGGCCCCCAAGGGTATAGGGTGTCGACGGGAAGAACTTGATCAACAGGAGCAGAAACAGAACGCATGATACTGTAACATGAAACGCGACAAGCCCCTCGTCGCTGCCGTGCCGGGTCCACGTCAGCAGGATACTGCCCACGACGGCGATCCCAACCAGGTAGAAGGCCCAGTCCTGCCCGAGAGCAACCGGCGTGAGATACTCATGCTGGAGGAACCGGTTGGCCATCCCGTAGAGCGCCAGCCACATCAGAATACTGTATGCGGCGATCATCCAGCGTCTCGGCAGATTCATGATTGCATGCCAGACGACGAACGGGACGAGCATGATGAAGGCGTATACGTATCCGCCGTGAACGTTGCACCAGAAGACCACCAGGGGCACAAGAAGCCAGATGTAGAGCTTATTCCGGTAGACGGTCAGCGCGAGCACCAGCATGTAGACGGCGACCAGCAGATTTGAGAAGCCCGCCGGCCGAACATCGAAGAACGAACGCCCGATGAACAGCGAGAAACAGACAAAGACGACCGCGACGGCCCGGTTGATGCCGTAAATCCGCGTCGTGAAGTACAGGCAGATGGCGGCCAGAATGTAAATCGCGAACTTCCACAGGATCAACGCGTCGAAGTACGGGTTCTGCTCGGAGCCCAGCATCGTTGTCAGCTTGTAGAAGATCACGTGGGTCAGCCAGTTCTGATTGACCCACCCTGTCGGGTGCCAGTAGCGGACGGTCTCCAGGCCGACCATGTTCGTGATTGTCTGTGCCCACTTCGGCCAAGTCTTGATTTCCTCCGCCGTCGGTCCGGCCTTGTGGGAGTTGGCGCTGAACGGCTCGACGGTATCGACGCCGCGATTGACGAAATGCCGGCCGCAGGCCATCGCCACCCAGGTATCTCCCGCCGCCACCATGTGCGTGCAGGCGTGAAACGCGAAAATCAGCATGGCCGCCCAGCCGATAATCATCGGCCAGCCGGCAAAGGCACCCCGGTTCTCGCGCACGAGAACAATCCCTTCGTTATCAGGACGTTGCAGCTCGATAGGTCAAGACCTCAGCTATTCCGGCTATTCCAAAGTTGATGACAATACGCCTTTTCTCCTATATCGTCAAGAACCTCCATTTTGTTCAAGCCGAGAAGGGAGCACGACAGAATTGTGGCCGCTCCGGAGTCAGTGGGTGGCACCCTCAAGCGCAGCTTGGGGGTGGTTCGGCGACCGCAGCCCACCATCGCCAAGCCCTGCGGGCTTGACGATGCCACCCGTCACTTTTGTGTCGTACACCCGGCGAGACCCGGAATCGCCGGCAGACGACCGCCATTACCCTGTGCTTTTCCGCACCGGCAGATCGCGGAGGATGAGAGGTCGTCGTGAGGATGTTCGGCCAACAGAGTCCGGCGCGTGGCCTCTGGCGACGACGAGAATCGAGATCAGGGCGCCGTCGATTCGGGGGACGAGTCGGCGCCTCCACCCAAGGCGGCGTACAGTCTCACCTGGTTGGCCAGTTTCGCCAGGCGAAGGGAGACCAGTCCCTGCTGCGCGGCGTAGAGAGAGCGCTGCGCGTCGAGAACACTCAGGTAGTCCTCAATTCCCTTTTCATAGAGGATATTGGACAGGCGATAGGTTTCTGCTACGGCGTTGACCAGGGATTCCTGCGCCGATACCTGCTGATCCACCGTGCCGCGTACGGCCAGGGCGTCAGCCACATCCCGGAAGGCGTTCTGAATCGCCCGTTCGTACTGGGTCAGGGCGATCTCCCGCTGTACTTTCGTGACCTTGAGCGCCAGCCATGCGCGGGTATCGAAGATCGGCATCGCTGCCTGAGCCCCATAGTTCCATGTGCCGGAGCCGGATTCAAAAAGCCCGGACAGCTCGCTGCTGGCGGTTCCAACGCCGGCCGTCAGGGAGATGCGAGGGAAGAGAGTTGCCCGGGCTGTACCGATGTCGGCATAGGCTCCCCGCAGCAGGCTCTCGGCCTGCAGAACATCCGGCCGCTGCAAAAGCACCTCGGAGGGCAGGCCCGCAGAAACCTCTTCAGGAGGCGTAACACCGCGCAACCCAGTCGGCAGCAGTTCGCCCGGCGCCGGTGCACCAACCAGGAGGTCCAAGGCGTTCTCGTCCTGCGCCACCAGTTGTTGGAACCTGGCAATATCTCCGCGGGCGGTATCCACCTGCGTTTGCACACGATACAGATCCATCTCAGGCGAGAGCCCCAGATCATGCCGCCGCTTGACCAGCTTGTACGCACCTTCTTGGGTCGCAAGCGTGGTCTCGGCCAGAGCCAAGCCCTCGCGATCGGCGGCAAGGACCATGTACGCGTTGGCGACGGAAGAGACCAACAGGATTTGTGCGCTGCGGCGGCCCTGCTCCGTGGCCAGGTACTCCTCCAGGGCGCGCCGCTCCAGACTGCGGATGCGTCCGAAGAAGTCGAGTTCCCAGGAGATCATGCCGAGGTTGACGCTGTATTGTTCCACGGTCGCGCGCTGTCCGGTAGGCGATAGATCTGCAGGCACGCGTTGTTTGCTCCCGGCGGCGCTGGCATCAACCGTAGGCAACAGCTCGGCTCGCTGAATGCCGTACAGTGCCCGGGCCCGCTCCACATTCAAGGCGGCCAGTCGCAGGTCGCGATTGTTCTCCAAGGCTGCTTCGATAAGTCCCTGAAGCTTCTCGTCGGAAAAGAACTGCTGCCATGTCAACTCAAGGGCTTGCGGAGCGTTTGTCGGCGTCTCAGGGTTCCGGTAAGCCGGCCCGCTCGGCCATTCCGCAGGCACCGGCGCCTCCGGCCGGGTGTACTTCGGGGCCAGCACGCAGCCGGCCGAGACGAGGGGAATTCCGAGCAGTAGGAGAAAGATGTTCTTATTCATGTCAGTGATTCCCCGATGAATTTGGTTTGGCGATCTGAGCTGCTGGCTGCTGGCGGCGCTTGCCGAGAGTCTTCTGGATCAGGACGTAGAACAGCGGAGCAAAGATGGTCACGAGGAAGGTGGAGGTGACCACTCCGCCCAGCACGGCAGTGCCAATGGCTTTTTGGGCCCCCGCCCCTGCGCCGTTGGCAAAGGCCAGCGGCAGGACCCCAAACCCGAAGGCCAGCGAGGTCATGACGATCGGACGCAGCCTCAGTCTCGCCCCTTCCAGGGTCGCCTCAATCAGGCCCATGCCCTGTTCCACTCGTGCCTTGGCAAACTGGACAATCAGGATGGCGTTCTTGGTCGTCAGGCCCAGAGTCGTCAGCAATCCGATTTGGAAGTAGACGTCATTGGGCAGCCCGCGCCAAGTCGAAGCGAGCACGCCGCCGATGGCTCCCAGCGGCAGCGCCAGCAGGATGGAGATCGGGATAGGCCAGCTCTCGTAGAGGGCAGCCAGGCACAGGAAGATCACGAGGACGGAAAAAGCGTAGAGCGGGGCTGCCTGGGCGCCGGCCTGTCGCTCCTGGTACGAAAGCCCGGTCCAATCGTAGCCGATTCCCTGCGGCAGTTTCCGAACGAATCCCTCCATGGCCGCCATGGCCTCGCCGGAGCTCCTCCCCTGACTGGCCTCACCCAGGATGTTCAGGGACGGGAAGCCGTTGAACCGCTCCAGCTTCGGAGAACCACTGGTCCAGTGACCGGACGCGAAGGCGGAATAGGGGACCATCCTGCCCGTGGTATTGCGGACGTATAGCTTGTCCAGGTCCCCGGGCAACATACGATAGGGAGCGTCGGCCTGGACATAGACCCGTTTGACCCGGCCGCCCTGGATGAAGTCGTTGACGTACGCGGAGCCGAAGGCCGCAGAGATCGTGCTGTGGATCGAGGTGATAGGAAGGCCCAGTGCGCCGGCCTTGTCCCAATCCACGTCAATCCGATACTCCGGCACGTCTTCCAGACCGTTGGGCCGGACCTTGGTCAGAACCGGATCCGACATCGCCATGCCCAGGAGCTGGTTACGGGCCGCCATCAGGCCGGGGTGGCCCAGGCCGCCGCGGTCCAGCAACTGAAAATCAAAACCCTTGGACATGCCCAGTTCCACGACCGCGGGCGGAGCAAAGGCAAAGACCCGGGCGTTGCGGATCTGGGAAAACACCCCCATGGCCCTTCCGGCCAGGGCCGTGACCTTCAGTTCGGGCCGATCTCGAAGCTTCCAATCCCTGAGTCTGACGAAGGCCATGCCCGCGTTCTGTCCTCGTCCGGCGAAGTTCGAGCCTGCCACCGTCATGACCGATTCCACCGCGTCCTTTTCATGCTCCAGGAAATGGTTCTTCACCCCCTCCATGATCTGCTCGGTCTGCTCCAGGGTCGAGTTCTCAGGAAGCATGACCTGGACCATCAGGACACCCTGGTCTTCATCCGGGAGATAGGCGGTGGGCATCCGCCGGAAGAGATAGACCATCGCCCCCACGATTCCCAGGAAGATCAACACGTAGGGGGCCTTGTGGGCGAGTGACAGGCCCACCATTTTCAGATATCCGTCTCGGGACCAGAAGAAGAGGCGATCGAACCATCGGAAGAACGGCCGCAGGAACCAGATGCCTCCCTCCGCCGGCTCGTGCCCCTTGGGCACCGCCTTGAGCAGCGAGGCGCACAGCACCGGCGTCAGGATCAACGCCACCATGACCGAAAGCAGCATGGAGGCTATGATCGTCACGGAGAACTGGCGGTAGATAACGCCCGTCGATCCCGTGAAGAACGCCATTGGGCCAAAGACGGCCGACAGCACCAAACCGATACCGATCAGGGCGCTGGTGATCTGGTCCATGGACTTGCGGGTGGCCTCCTTGGGCGAGATGCCTTCCTCGCTCATGATCCGTTCCACGTTCTCCACGACCACGATGGCGTCATCCACCAGCAGGCCGATGGCCAGCACCATGGCGAACATGGTCAGCATGTTGATGGAGAATCCGAGCAGACCCAGGATCGCGAAAGTCCCGAGAAGCACCACCGGCACGGCGATGGTCGGAATCAGGGTCGCCCGCATGTTCCCCATGAACAGATACATCACCAGGAAGACCAGGAAGATCGCCTCGAAGAGGGTCTTGACCACCTCCTCAATGGCCACCTTGACAAAGGGCGTGGTGTCGAAAGGATAAACGATCCGCATGCCGGCAGGGAAGAACTCGCTCATCTCTGCCATCTTGGTCCGGATGTTGTCAGCGGTCTGGAGGGCGTTGGCGCCGGCTGCCTGCCGGACCGCAAGGATGGCGGAAGGTTTGCCGTTGTAGTAGACCTGCATGTCGTAGAATTCAGTGCCCAGCTCTGTCCGCCCCACGTCCTTGACCCGCACGATGGACCCATCCGGATTGCTGCGGAGGGGGATCGCCGCGAACTCCTCGGGCGTCTTGAGCAGGCTCTGGACGATGATGGCGGCATTGAGACGCTGGCCCTCCACCGCCGGTGCACCGCCGAACTGTCCTGCGGAAACCTCCACATTGTAGGCCCTCAATCCGATGACCACGTCCTCGATCGTCATGTGATAATCGATGAGCTTCTCCGGATTCAGCCATATCCGCATGGCATACTGGCTGCCGAAGACTTCCACCTCGCCAACCCCCGGCACGCGTGAAAGAACCTTCTCGATGTTGGACTGGGCATAGTCCCGCAGGTCGTCGCCACTGAGGCTGGCGTCTTCCGAGATCAGGCCCACCATGAGCAGGTAGTTCCGGGTGGATTTGGATACCTTGATGCCGGCCCGCTGCACCTCCTCCGGCAGGCTGGCCATGGCGAGTTGGAGCTTGTTCTGCACCTGGGCCCAGGCGAGGTCCGGGTCGGTCCCCGGAGCGAAAGTCAGCTCCACACGGGAAGAGCCGGACGAATCACTGATGGCCGACAGATACAGCATCTTGTCGAAGCCGGTCATCTTTTGCTCGATGATCTGCGTGACGCTGTTTTCCACTGTTTCCGCCGAGGCGCCCGGGTAGAAGGCGGTGATGGCGATGGACGGCGGAGCGATGGGAGGATACTGCGATATGGGCAGCGTGTAGATCGCCAAGCCCCCCGTCACCATGAGGATGACGGCGATGACCCAGGCAAAGACCGGACGCTCCAAAAAGAATCTCGATAGCATTGTGAGCCTCCGTCACTTCGATGTTGCCGCTGGCTGGGTCGTTTTCGCCGGTTCCGTCCCCTGCTTCCCGCCGCCAAAGGGGACTTCCTTCACTGCGGCGCCGGGGCGCACTCGTTGCATCCCCTCGACAATCACCCGGTCGCCGGGCGACAGACCCGTCGAAACGAGCCACTGGTCGCCGATCGCCCGATCGAGGCTGAGCATCCGCGGGGCAACCTTGCCGGCGCTGTCCACGATCAGGGCCACGGGATTGCCCTTGGGATCGCGCGACACCGCCTGCTGGGGAATCAGGATGGCCTCCTTGTTGACGCCCTCTTTCACTACCGCCCTGACGAACATGCCCGGCAACAGGACTCCGTTCGGATTCGGGAAGACCATCCGCAAGATCACCGACGCGCTGCTCGGGTCCACCGAGACATCGCGGAATTGCAGAGCACCTTCCGCCGGATACTGCGTGCCGTCTTCCAGGATGAGTTGCACGGCGTTTACGTTGGTCCCGTCGCGGTTGATCCGCCCTTCCTGCAGGCGGCGCTCCAGGCGCAGCAGTTCCGTGGTGGACTGAGGCACATCGACATAGATGGGGTCGAGCTGCTGAATCGTCGCCAGCGATACCGGCTGATATGCCGTCACGATGGCGCCGTCCGTCACGCTGGATTTGCCGATGCGTCCGGAGATCGGCGAGACGACGCGCGCGTATCCAAGATTGATGCGAGCGGTCTGCACCATCGCCGTCCAAAATCGGATGTCGGCCTCGGCCTGCTTCAACGCGGCGGACGCATCGTCGAAGTCCTGCTGACTGACGGCCTTGTCGACGAGGGCCTCCTTGAAACGACTGGCCCTCGATTGAATCGCAGGCAGATTGGCCTGCGACCTGCCGAGTGCGGCCTCGGCATTGTCGAGGGCCGCCTGGAAGGGAGCGGGGTCAATCTGATAGAGTTCCTGGCCGGCCTGAACGTCGGAACCTTCCGTGAAGAGGCGTTTGAGGATCAGGCCGTTGACCTGCGGCCGAATCTCCGCAATGCGATACGGAGACGTGCGGCCCGGCAGCTCCGTCGTCAGCATGACCTCCTGCGGCTGGATGGTCACCGTCGCAACCTCCGCCAGAGCCTGCGGCGGCGCAGATGGGGGCCGACGGTCACAGCCGTCGCCCAAAACCGCCGAAAGAACGATCAATCCGATCGAGAGTCTTCCACACAATTGCATCAGTAACCTCCACGAAAACCTACCCAGACGAGCACCCGGAGCAACCGGGAGCCGCCGAAATTGGCACATTAAACCCATCGCTCGCTCACTTCACAATCCCCTTGAAGAAAACCGCCTCGACTTTTTTGAGGTCACGTTTGAGATTCGCCGCCTGCGGTTCAGCCACGGCGGCAAGAATCATCGACTCCAGCGTCGCCGACAGGCATTTAGCCGCGATGACCGGGTCGATGTCATGGAACAGTCCCTTGCGAACCCCCGCCGCAATCACCGCCGACAGGCGCGAGACGACCCGCTCATCAATTTCCTTCTTCTTCGCCTCGACTCTCGGCCCGGGCAGGCAACGACCCCGGCTTTCCAGAAGGTACAGTCGAATGGCCGCTCCCTGCTCCACCGGTATCCGCTCGTGCATGCGAATGAAACGGCCCAGTTTTTGCCGCTCATCTCCAGAACCATCCAGGGCGGGCAGAACCAAGGCCAACCCCCCTTCGGCGCAGGACACCAGCAATTCGAAGAACAAGTCCTCCTTGCTCGCGAAGAAATTGTACAGCGTCCCCGTGGCGAACTCGGCGGCCGCGGCAATCTCATGCATTGAGACGTTGTGAAACCCCTTGTCCGCGAACAGACGCAGCGCCACCGACAGGATTTCCTGCCGATGCCGCTCGCGTTCTCGGTCTTTCCGCGACAAATTGGCGGCGGACGCCATCCTCAGGTCTCCATTTCTTCACGCGCCAACGGCGAACATGGATTCAGCCTTACGACACGTGGTTCATATCATGAACATGCGTTCACCAGCCGTCAAGAGTTTTCTAGAGAAATCTCGCGCGTTCTCCCGCCCGCCAAGTCAGAGACCACACTGCCATACACGGATGACTTCGTGCAGGTGGGAAAAGCCGGGGACGGGAGGCTGTCTGGCGACCGGTGACAGAATGTCGTGGACCTCCCGGGGCGTGCTTTGCCTGCGATGATTGCCTTCCATTGCGTCGGCGATAAAATGGGCAAATGCAAGTGGACATTGGGTAGTATGCTAGGTCGTGAGTGTTCTATGATGCGTGTGTGGTTGATTGTCGTGCTGGCATTATCCGTGCTCGGCGTAAACGGGTGCCAGCAGGCGGGCACACTCGCCGGGGCGGTCGTATGCCAGGGGCTCGTGCGGCCTGCGGAGTCGAGTCCGCCGCAGGGATGGGGTTTTCGCGGCCTTGACGCCAGGGTCCCGCCACGGATTCGGCCGGGCTCCTATGCCAGCGCGACTTATGGCGTGCATTTCATCGGACCCGCCGACCTGGGATCGCACCGGTACTGGCTCGACGGGCCAGAGAGCAACGGCATCCTGTACGCCTGCCGCGGTGGACACATCGACCTTGCCCACGTCCGCAAAGCCGCCGATTGGACAGGATATCTGGCGGCCGTCACGCTGGAGTGCCTGCACCGGGGACACACGACGTTCCAGTTCAGGTTGCGGGAGCCTTCCCGTTACTTTGTGGAGCTGACGTACCCGAACGACTGGAGTTCCCTGCCTGATGGCGACAAGGAGCGCATCGCACGCGACGTCTCGCGGCAACTTGGGCAGTATCTCGCCTACACGGCAGTGACTTGGCACGAGATGCTCACGTGGTTCGGCTTCAGGCCCAAGGGCTACAAATCCGAGTTCCAATCGGCCTTCTCGTGGGAGGACAACTATTCGAATCTGCTCGGGACCTGCATTGCGGCAGAGGCCCTGCAGGATCAGGAGCACGCCTTCAGCGACGCCGTGACGCTGGCCCTGCGACGGCGACTCGAATCGCTCGGCGCGCAGCCGGCCGCGGTGGCGAGAGAAGCCTCCGAGGCCGTCCGGGGCGACTGGTACTCCAAGTGGTGGCTCTTCACCGTAATCAGAAGGAGAGACTTCGATATCGGCCTGGACGACGGCTGCGTCACGCCCTGCCTCGTGTACTCCCTGCCCGCCTGCGAAGGCGCTCAGGCTTGCCCGCTGCCAGTCCCCACGCTCGACGGCCTGGCGCAGTATGGCTTCTCAGCGAGGGTACAAATCGAGCCGCGGGTATGGGAGGAGAACAAGATCTTAAAGGCGTTGTACGCCGCCCACAGGCCCGTCACGAAAAGGCTTGACCCGGCCATTGACTTCACTGCGCTCATCGAGTACATGAAGCAAGATCTGCCAAACCACCGACATCTCTACGCCGGCGCTGCTGCATCCTGTGCCACCGAGCAGGCGGCCCCCTGACTTCGCTCCGCGTTGTGTGTCCTTTCGAGCCACTGCGCCGCTTCCTGGCCGATGGGAGAAATGGCCGCCCAATCACGAAACCCGCACGCCATCATCGAAAACAGACAGCGGCCACCCTTGCAGGTACGGGAGGCTCGTGTATCATAGCCAAGGCGAATAAGGCCGGTAACCGACACAAGTCAGGTATCATCACGATGAAGCGAAAGGACAGTGCATAAATGAGGGAAGGCGCGACCATTCGATGGCGGTGGCTTCGGTTCATGTACGCGTACACAGCCGTGGGGGCAGGCGGGTTCGGCTTATGCATCCTTGCCATGCCTGCGACGATGAAGGCGGCGTTCCGATGGCCGGGGGATGAGCCGATTGCGCTAGGCATCGTCGCGAGTGTCTATCTTGCCTTCGGAATTCTCTCCCTCTTGGGACTGCGGGACCCGCTGAAGTTCGTCCCCGTCCTGCTCCTCCAGTTGTGCTACAAGGTGGTGTTCTTCGTGGGAGTCGCCGCTCCGCTGCTCGTGTCAGGGCGCTTCCCAGCCTACGCGGTTCTGACGGCGGCGATCTTCGCAACCTATATCGTCGGCGATCTGATTGCGACACCCTTTTCATACGTGTTCGCTCGCGGCAACGGTCCTGACGGCGCACAGCTTGCCGCTCCAGTTCGATGAGAGGAAAAGATGATCGCGCCTATCCGGCCATCCGATCCGTTCACACCAGCGGCGGCACAACGCTGGAGCAGGGTTCCCGAATGGGCACAGAAGGAGATTCTCGACAATGTCTTCTGCGGCCACTGTCTCGCCTCGGTCCCCATCGTTCTTGAGACAGCCGAGATGATAGACAAGGACCTGATTCTCCGCGGCAAGTGCAAGCACTGCGGCAACGAGGTCTGCCGCGTGGTCGAACCGGAGGACGAATGAAAGAGCATCCACCAAGAATACGCGCCCGCATCTCAAAGGATGCCATGCTCCGGCCAGCTTTTTCACTTGAATCCCCCACCATTGTCGTGTAGAGTCTTCTCAGCGGACACCTTGTGGGCAAGAAACATCGGCGCATTGTGCCGAGACCAGACAATCACAGGCTCCGCAGGAAGCAGATGGACTTGGAGGCAACGGTATGGACTGGACAGCAACGGGGGTCACGATAGCGCTTGATTCCTTAAAGGGTGCCATCAAGCGTGCTGGCAACCGTGTCTCGCGGCGCAAGCAGAAACAACTGATTTCCACCGTTGTGAGAGAACTGCTGAACCTGGACCCAGACATTGATGCGGTAGACGCTGCACTTGCCGCCGCTGAAGCGACCGGAGTGGAACCCACGCCCGAGATCTTTCGGGCGAGGAGAATGCGCGAGAGTGTCGTCGCCTATAAAAGGAAAACTGCTGGGGTGAGAGTCACCAAGAAGAAGACCGCTAAGAAAGCCACCAAGCGAAGAGTTGCGAGTGAAAGAGCGACAAAGAAGAAGGCCAGGAAAAAGTAGTGGTGGAAAGATGTAGGGCCGCCTCGGGTATCTGGGGACATCACACCCAATCGGCGACAGTGGTGTGTAAGAGGTGCATCAGGACTGTCAGGTGTGCAGGATGGGATTCAGAATGAACATATGCGAACGAAACACCCATACACGCCAAAGGAGGGTCAGTACCTTGCGTTCATCTACTACTACACGAAGGTCAATGGTCAGCCGCCTGCTGAGGCCGACATGGAGCGCTATTTCGGAGTGTCCGCGCCGTCGGCCCATCAGATGATCCTGAGATTGGAACGCAAGCGGCTCATCCTGCGGGAGCCGGGGAAGGCTCGGACCGTGCGGAATGTCCTTGCTCGCAGGGACCTGCCGGACTTGGAGTAAGGCGCGGCGACTCGCGTCCCGGTCAGGGCGAGACAAGCCGGTAGCTGACAAAGGCGAATTGGCGGCTGTCGGGGGACCAGGAGGGGACGTTGATCGTGCCCTGGCCGCCGAAGAGTCGCGCCAGGGTTTTGGGGTTGCCGGTGGGCAGGTCCATGATCCGCAATGTGACATCCTTGTTGGCGGGGTGGCCCTGGACGGTCTTGTCGAACGAGAGGAAGATCGAGAGCTTGCCGTCAGGGGAGGGATGCGGGAACCAGTCGGCGTAGTCCGGGTCGAATGTCATCTGCTGCGGGTCTGAGCCGTCGGCGTTCATCCGCCAGATCTTCATCAGGCCGGTCCGCTCGGAGTTGAAGTAGATGTACCGTCCGTCGGGCGAGTACTCCGGGCCGTCGTCCAGACCTTTGGCATCGGTCAGCCTTCGCTCCGCGCCCCCCTCGACCGGGATTGTGTAGACGTCGTACTCCCCGTTCCGTGCGGCACAATAGGCCAGGGTGCGGCCGTCGGGCGACCAGCCGTGCCAGTAGGACGGACTCAGCGGCGTGACCAAACGCGGCGTGCCGCCGGTGCTCGGAACGATGAAGATGCGAGAGTCACCTTCATGCTGATCGCTGATCGCCAGCCACTTGCCGTCGGGCGAAAAACCATGATCGTTGTTGCATTTGTTGGCGACGCCCGTATCCAACTGCTTAGGTTCGCCGCCGGCGACGAGGATCGCATAGAGCCGACCGCTGCTGTTGAACAGCAGGTAACTGCCGTCGCGCGACCAGTTCGGCGCTTCGAAATGCTGCCGGGCACGATAGACGATCTGCCGCTCCCCTGTCTGAACCGACATGATTTCGAGCGTGCTTTCGACGATGCGGTCTTTGTCCGTTGGCTTGCCCATGGTTGTGAGCCCTACGTTTGAGAAGACGGCCGTCTCGGCCACGGAATTGTCGTGTGAGCAGACGATCAGCCCGGTGTAGACCGGGTCCTTCAAGGCCACCGAGAGCGAGCCGACCGGCTGAAAAGGCCCCTTGTCGTGGGATACCGAGAGTGTGAAGACATCGCCGTGCCGTTCCAGCCGGATCGCCGCCGGGGCTCGTATCGGCGATTGGATCTCCTCGGTAGGCCCGTTGGCCGTCCTTCGATATTGCAGGGACGTAAGCCCGTCGCCGTGTACGACGGCATCGACATAGGGCGAGCCGGGCTCAAGGCCCTGGCGGATCATCCATCCGGCTTTGCGGTGCGGGTTCTTGCCCTGCCCCTGCCACTGCACCTCCGTCGTCAACGTCACGTCACCCGAGAGCTCACGCCAGAGGAACTGGAACGCATCTACGCTGCCCCAGACGTTCGCCCCGCTGCCCGTGACGCGATAAGTCTGCGTGCCGGCATCATATCGGGCCGAACCGGGATGATTCACGTCGCCGACATCCAAGGCATTCTGGAAGATGCCGAGAGACGCCGCATTTTCCGCCCGGGCAAAACCGGCAAATACACACACGACAAACACACACGCAACAAGCAGCCTTATCAAGCAAGTCGATTTCATTCGGTCGTTCCTCAGCGAGCGCTATCGATGGTTTTGATTTCGATATCCTTGTACCAGGCCTCGGCGGGCGGGCCTGCGTGGATCTGCACGCCGATCAGGCCGGCCTGTTCGATGGTCGCATCCGGCTCGGTGTAGTCCACGGTCTGGACCCCGTTGAGCCACAGTTGCACGCGGGGCCCAACGCAGCGGATGACGTATTCGTTCCAGTCGCCGAGCTTCAGGGCCTTGCGCAGTTGTTCCGGCGTCGGCTGAGCCAGAATCTTGTTGCGCCGCGACTCATCGTAGAGGCAGCCCCAGTATTGCTGGCCCATATCCGCTTGGTAGCCGATCATCTCGTTGTGGTTGGGGATGCGCCGGCTGCGAATCTGAATTCCGGCGTTGGCGCTGGCCGGATCGCCGAGCAACTTCACCTTCAGCCGCAGCTCAAAATCCTTGTACGCCTGCTTCATGCACAGAAACTCATTCTGCGGCGTGGCCTTGCTCAGGCTGCCCGCGACGATTGCACTATCCTGGACGCGGAAGTAGTCAAGGTTGCCCTCCCAGCCGTCGAAGGTCTTGCCATCGAAAATCCGATGGGTGGCAGCGTCAAGCGCAGCTTGGCGATGGTCCTTCGCAGATACACTGGAGCCATCGCCAAGGCCTTCGGCCTTGACGCTGCCACCCGGTGACTTCGCCTGGACAAACAGGTGGACGCCCTTCTTGTTGGCGGTGACGATATCGAGCAGACCGTCGCCGTTCATGTCCACGACCTCAAACTGCGTGCCGATGCCGGAGTTGTCGTCGATCACGTGCTGAATGAACTCGGCTTTGCCTGGCTGCGGCCGGCGAAGCTCGAACCACACGAGCAGAGCGGGCTCGAACGCCCCGGGGTCTTTGCCGTTGTGCGCGAAGTACCGCTTGCCGGTGACGAAGTCCATGAGCCCGTCTCTATTGATGTCGGCCAGCCGCAGGGCGTGGGTCTGCGAGAATCCCTTTGTGATCTCATGCTGCGTGAACTGCCCGCCGGCTCCTTGCTCGAACCACCAGATGCCGTAGTTGTGGGCCGAGCTTGTGATCACATCGTTGTCTCCGTCCCCGTCAACATCATAGACGAGCATGTCGGCGCAGTCCGGCCCGAAATCCGCCTTGTGAAATTTCCACTGCTCCTGTGTGCGATCCTGCGGGGCTTCCCACCAACCCTGGCGCACGAGAATGTCGTTGCGGCCGTCGCCATTGATGTCGCCGACGCCCAGGCCGTGACTGAAAGGCTCGCTGCCTGGGGCCTTGGGACCTGCAACGATGTGCATGTCCCATTGCTTGGCCGGGTCCTGCGGAAGGCTGAACCACGCGATGTAGCCTTCCGGCTGAACGCCCCAGACGGCGACGGGCTTTCCATCGCCCAGGAGGTCGGCGAACACGGGCGTTTCGTTGCACGCACTGCGGGTGCCGGTGTGGACCTTCCAGTATCCCGGCTTGTTCTGCGGGTTCTCATACCACAGCGAGGGCTCGCCCATCATCGTCGTGATGACGGAGTCGATCCAGCCGTCGCGATTGACGTCGCAGGAGAAATTCGCAAACGTCTTGCTGTAGCCGGTCGAGCCATCGTATTTGCCCGGCGTCTCCAGCTCGTTCATCCACCAGTCCGGTGCGGCGTACCAGACCTCGCCCGCCATGATGTCGAGCTTGCCGTCGTGGTTGACGTCCCCCACTGCCACGCCCTCTGAGCGGAACACCTTGTCGATCACCACTTTCTCGAAACGGACCTGCGCCAAGCAGGGCATCGCACAAAGAGCTGCGATGAGTACGAGTGAAGCCGCACATAGAACCGTATGTGACGAACTGTTTCTCCTGCACCTCACCATAAGGCACCTCCAAAGTCACCTTGTCATTTCTGCCCTCACATTCTATACACCAATCGCGTGCGCACAATGGGGATTCCCGCTTTGTTGTCCATTGCCGTGTGTCGGCGTCCCTATACAATGGAGGTCATCGTTGTTCGAGAGAGTCCGAACCTTGTCCTGTTCTTCGTGGAGGTCTGAGAAATGAGAACGACGCTGTTACCCCTGGCCCTTGTGGCGGCCGCCGTCGCGGGCAATCGCGGCGCCAATCCGGCCCAGCGCAGCAATCGGGATTCCGCCGGCACACAAGCCGCCCCGGCAATTCAGATAGTTGACAGCAATTTCACCAAGATCGTAATCGTCCGCCTCCGCAACGGCGTGGACTTGCTTGACGGCTTGAAGAAGGCGGTCGCCGAGAAGGGCATCAAGAACGCCGTAATTCTCAGCGGCATCGGCTCGCTGACAAGCTACTCCATCCACGTGGTCGACAATGTGACCTTCCCGCCGAAGGAGGCCTTTCCCAAAGGCGAGGGTCCCCAGGACCTGATTAACGTCAATGGCTACGTCATGGACGGCCGGGTCCATGCCCACATCACGTTCTCCGACCAAAAGGCGGCGCTCGGCGGACACCTGGAGCCGGGCACCCGGATCTTCACGTTCGCGATCATCACCCTGGGCGTGCTCGACGACAAAACGAGCCTCGCAGGTTTTGACGCTTGGCAATAAGAGCCTGCAAGGTTCTTTTGTGGCTTCCCGCCGCCGGGGCAGTCGAGTAGAATACCCGCCTCAATTGGCAGGACGTAAGATGGCCTGCTGTGAATGAACGAATCCACGTTTTGAGAGGCCGTGATAGAAAATGGCAAAAGAAAAGCCACAGTGCTCCGGCAAGGCGCAGTATCTCCGCGGCAAACGCGTGCTGCCCGAGCCGATCTCCGAGACCACAGGCGTCGTGCAACTGATCGATAACATGGACGCCTATAACGGCGGGCGGCTGCGGGCCGCCTGTCAGCTCCTGCGAGACAAGTACTCGCCGGAGGACGTGACGATTGGCTTGAGCCTGGCGGGTGCCCTGACGCCCGCGGGGCTGGGGCCGGCGGCGATCATTCCCCTGATGAACCACGGCTTCGTGGACTGGCTTGTGGCGACCGGCGCGAACATGTATCACGACTTGCACTTCGCGTTCAACCTGCCGATGCACCGGGGCAGTCACGCCGTCAATGACGCGGACCTCAGGGACAAGGGCGTCACGCGAATCTACGACATCCTGTTCGATTACCAGGACGTCCTGATGGAGACCGACCGGAGGCTGCGGCAGATTCTGGTCCGGCCGGAATTCCAGAAGGAGATGGGCACGCGAGAATTCTATCACCACTTGGGCAAAATCCTCGACGAGCACGAACGCACGAACGGCATTGGCCAGGTGAGCGTCCTGGCGGCGGCCTATCGAAATGGAATCCCCGTCTTCACCTCTTCGCCCGGAGACTCGACGATCGGGATGAACGTGGCGGGGCTGGAGCTGCTCGCTGAGGCGTCGGACCTGCAGGATCGCTTCAAGCTGAAGATCAATCCGAGCATCGATGTCAACGACTCGACGGCCATCATTCTGAATGCCAAGAAATACGAGAAGGGCAAGACCGCCGTCATCCTCATCGGCGGCGGAAGCCCGAAGAACTTCATGCTTCAGACCGAGCCACAGATCCAGGAAGTGCTGATGATTCCGGAGGCCGGCCAGGATTACGACATCAACGTGACGGATGCGCGGCCGGATACGGGCGGGCTGTCGGGCGCGCCGCCGAGCGAGGCCGTGAGCTGGGGCAAAATCGATCCGGCGAGGCTGGAGGAGACTGTGACGGCGTACCTTGATGTCACGGCAGCTCTGCCGATGATGGTGGCCTACTGCCTGCGAACCACCAAGCCGAAGAAGTTGAAACGGCTGTACGACCGCGGGCAGGAGCTGCATGAGAAGCTGATGAAGTCCTACCTCGAGAACAACCGGGAGGTCGAGGCCCTTAGGAAACTCATCAAGAAGCTCAACGCCTGATACGGAATGCTATGGACATGAAGCAAGATGCTCTCAAGCTGGCCCAGAAGCACGGCACTCCCCTGTTCATCATCGATCACAACCGGATCAGGGAGAATTACCGCACGTTCAAGAGGCACCTGCCAAGGGTCCAGGCCTACTACGCCGTCAAGGCGAACTCCAACCAGGAAATCATCCGAACGCTCTTCGATGAAGGCGCGAGCTTCGACGTGGCCTCCTACAACGAGTTCATGCAGGTGTACGAGTACATCCGGCACTTCAAGGGCAAGGAGAAGGACTTCTACATCTGGGACAGGATCATCTTCTCCAATACGATCAAGGACGAGGACACCCTGCAAAGGATCAGGTTGTATAAACCCCTCGTCACGTTCGACAACGAGGAAGAGCTGAAGAAGATCAAGGAGCACTGCGACACCGCCGGACTGGTCCTGCGGCTGAAGGCCCCCGATATTGGCTCGCAGGTCGAGATGAGCTCCAAGTTCGGCGCCGAGCCCAGCGACGCGCGGGACCTGATCCGGCGGGCGTTCGACCTGGGGCTGGTGGTCGAGGGGTTGAGCTTTCACGTCGGCAGCCAGTGCACCAACTTCGACAATTACGTCGCCGCCCTGGACATCACCGCGCAGATTCTGCACGACGCACGCAAACAGGGCTACAATGTGAAGATCGTGGACATCGGCGGCGGGTTCCCTGTCCCCTATGACTCGCGCGTCCCGCAATTCGAGAAACTCGCCGGCGTCATCAACGCCGAGTGCGAGAGGCTGTTCCCGGAGGACGTGGACCTCATCGCCGAGCCGGGACGATTCATGGTCGCCACCGCCGCCGTGCTGGTCTCCCAGATCGTCGGAAAGGCACGCAGGGACGGCAAAATCTTCTACTACATCAACGACGGGGTCTATCAGACCTTCTCCGGCGTCGTCTACGACCATTGGATTCCCAATTTCCAGGCGTTCACCGAAGGCGAGACGGAAGTCTGTGCCGTGGTCGGCCCCACCTGCGACAGTTTCGACAAGATTTCCGTCTCCGAGCAGCTTCCGGCGAATCTCCAAATTGGCGATTACCTCTACACGGAGAACATCGGCGCGTACAGCATCGCCTCCTCGACAAGGTTCAACGGCTTCGACGGCGCCACGATCGTGCACCTGAACAACGGACCCGCGTGAAATCCCTTACCTATCCTTGAAGTCCTCGGGAAAGTTGAGGTATGCAAACGGCCCGGCCAGCTCGTATGCCTTGCGGTCGCGGACTTTCGCCGCCTCCACCTCGTCATCATAGAGCCCCAGGTAGTACTCCTTGCCTTTGTAAAAGACCTTGGCCTCCCACTTGTTGCCTCGCCGGTACACGCCTCGGAAGCGCGATTTGCCTCTGCGCCGCTGGCTGTTCTGCGAGTTCTGCAACTGGCTGCAATTGCGCAAATTGGCCCTGCGATTGTCCAAGCCATTGCCGTTCTCGTGATCCACAACCTCTCCCCTTGACGGCTTCATGATCTCCCGGTGCATGAATATCGCCCGGCCGCCCTCCGTCCGACACGCGTAGTACGTATTCCCGCGCCGGCTCCGCTGTGCATACCATTTGTACTTGCTCAGCCACTCGTAGTCCGCAGCATCCACGATGGCGAATTTCCCCTTGGTTAGCGGGATGTACCGCACATCGTCGCTCGGCGGCTTTGGCGGCTCCAGACGAACCACCGGCTGGGGCCTGGCTCGAAAGTTTCGGCAGGGTCCGTCCAGTGGGACCTCGCGCAGCGTGCCCGGCGTATCCGGATGGTTCGCGCACATCGCCCGGGCCGGAAACCCCGACCCCAGCGTCCGCATCCACAGGCACTTGTCAAATACGCACGACGCACAGTCATAACAAGTCCGCTTCGCCATCTCGTACCTCCGTAATCCAGTTCCCGGTTCTCGGCGACGGCGATCAGAACCGGTCCGTCCTCTCAACTTCACACCTCAAACATCACACTTCACACATTGCATTAGCTGTAGGGTGGGTTCTCAACCCACGCGTTGAATCTATTATAACATATTGCCTGAGATTTTTCAACTAAACAACCACCAAAAATATGTACTGCATTTATAAGTCCTTGCTCCAAAAGGAATAACAGAAACCAGGAAGATGAAGATTTTTCACCACGGAGGCACGGAGAAAACCCTGCACCTCGCAGGGCTCTATTCTTCTCGCGCAGGGACGCCGGGACGCAGAGGCTTTGAACCAACAACCAACAACGAACAACCAGAAACCGATTTTCAGCCACGGAGGTCACAGAGGGCACTGAGAAGGAGGAACCGCCGACCCCCGTTCGCAGTGACGCCGTAAGGCGCTTCCGTAGCATGGGCGTCTCGCTCATGAGTCTCAAATCACGAGCAAAGCCTGCCCTCGCGAAGGCGGGCGAGGCCCATGCTACCATGCCCTTGCGGGCACACTACAAACACCAGACCCTCCCCGATCCTCGGAAAATGTACCGTACCCGTTCAATTCCCCCGAGGGCTGCGCCGATATGACGGGGTGCAGGAGCAGACAACCTAACGAAAGCGGAAGGGACAGCGCTATCCGTATCGCCGATCCTGGGACAAATCGTCTGTCCGAGCACCGTGGATGGCGATTTTCTGCGAATCCACCGTCGTTTGCCGACCCGCTGAGCATTCTGCACTTGAATGCCCGGGGAAACGGCGGTATATTCATGGGATGGAAGACCGGCGATGCTGCCGGATGAAGACTATATGGGAAATGTCGGGTTAGGCCGTCGAAGGATTGAGAATCATGGACACGTGGAAGTTCTACGACATCACACACCGCGAACACGTGGTGTGCAATCCCACGAGCAACGACAAGCTGGCGCGACTTGTCGGTCTCCTGCGGCTCCCAGCGGAAGCGCGCGTGGCCGACATCGCCTGTGGGAAAGGTGAGTTCCTGATTCGCTTGGCTGAAGCCTACGGCATCCGTGGAATCGGGATTGACATTTCACCGTTCTGCATCGCCGAAGCACAGAGGCAGCTGCAGATGCGAGCGCAGGGGGCAGAGGTCGTCTTCAGTCAGATGAACGGCTCCGACTTCAGGCCCGAAGAGCCGCGCATCTTGACTCTGGCCTCCTGCATCGGCGCCAGTTGGGTGTTCGGTGGTCACGCAGAGACTCTAGACGCGCTCTCGGGCATGGTCGCGCCCGGTGGTTGGGTGATTGTCGGCGAGCCCTACTGGCTTCAGCAGCCATCGGAGGAGTACCTTGCGGCATTGGGGGCCAGCAGAAACGGCTTCGGGACACATTTTGGCAACGCAGAGGCCGGTGAGCTACGGGGGCTCGAGCTGGTTCACACGTTTGTGAGCAGCAAGGATGACTGGGACAACTACGAAGGTCTGCAATGGTATGCGGCGGCCGAGTACGCCCGCTGTCACCCAGACGATCCAGATCTGCCCGAGCTCTTGGAGCGAGTGGCCAAGGGCAAGGCTGTGTATCTTCGCTGGGGGCGAGACACCCTGGGCTGGGCGATTTACGTCTTCAGACATCGTCCGTCACAGCGCGCCACCTCGGCTGCCTAACAATGGCTTGCAGCGGAGGGGGTGGGGCATCGGGGGACAGTATACTCAATTCCAGGTTATAGTGGTGGAGCCTTGGTGTTCCGAACCGTTGTTCAGAAGAGAGAACCTGGGTGGTTATGAAAGCAAACCCTACGGGAATGCTCTGGGTGATACGGATAGGATGGCGAAGCGGGCTACTGCGAGCGGCTTCACGGACCCTTGAAGCCCTGCCGGAACGCCGCATGACGCATGGGATGAGTATTTATAGGCGATAATGGGGACAGTCACCTATTATGGACATCCGAATTGGTGGCTCTCCGCGATCATCTCCAAATTCTGTCCATGACCTTATCTTGTACATAGTAGGCACGCCTGTCGGTAGATTGACAAATCCTTCACAACCCGGAAGCCGCGACGCTTGATGAATTGTGCAAGGCTATCGCCACTCCAATTCCGATAGTAGGTGTGACCACGTGGGTGCTGGAAGATGTAGCCGTCGTGGTAGCTTGCCTGAGGTGTACATATGCGTTGAGTCCAGGCGTCATTTCTGGGCACTATGGCAACGAAGATGCCGCCGCGCCTCAAATTGCGCAGACAGGCTCGCAACATTGCAGACCGTGTTCTGGCAGGCACTACGTCAAGGACATTGATTGAGAACACAACATCCGCGTTGAGGGCCGATCCATAGAACTCGTCAGTGGACATGATCGAGATTCTCTCTCTTGGCCACGTATGCTTGACAAACAGGCGAATCGTCCTCTTCTGGCCTAAGAAGTCGTGTGCAGAATCAAGCTGATATGGCGTATCTACAAGGACAAGCCTTGACGACAATGAAAGGAGCATCTCGGCATGTCTCAGTTGGCCACAGCCACAATCGACAACCAGTGGTGAACTGCTACGCATAAATCCGAGGGTTCCCAATTCCTGCAAGACACTTGCCAGCATGGGATTCGGTCGTTTTCTTATGCCCTGGGCGGACAGTTCTGGGCGGATTGCGATGCGAGGGTGTTCTGCCATGTTTACAGCCCCAGGTCGGTAGTGAGACTAATTGCCTCTTTGCGGAGTTCTACCCCATGCTTGCTCTTTATAGCAGCAATCTGTTCATCAGTGATCTCGTGGGCCTCATCGAGAAGGGGGTTAGCCACCATGCGAGCGACGAGCAGTATAGCCGCCACGCTGAGGAAGAATGATGGATTTGGAGATGATCCGGTGATCGTATGATAGAGTAACCCAATGATGAGTATTCCCGTCGCATAAAGGTCGAGCATCGCCAGAGACCAGTACCTCCACATGACTGTATAAAAGAACATGCGTCTTCCCGATGCTGTTTCAGTTTCATCGCCCACGAAGTTGTAGAACAGACGCTGCATAGCCTTGCGACAGACTCGCTTGTCACTGTAGGCACGCGCAAACATCTCTTGCGAGATGCTGCCGGCGAATTCGCTCAGTAGGCTCCGAAGAATGAAATCAGCATCATATATGGCACGCCACTTGCGTATGTGTGGCTCGTGAAGGCGGTCGTGTAGCCTCAGGAAATGCGTCGCAATCCACCCCCATATACCCGAGACACCAACAACAGACACCATGTGGACCATCCAGCTATTCTTGACGAACGATAGGGCTTCGTCGATGCTCTTGGCGTGCTCCGGAGTTAGGATGATGAAGTACGCCCCTGCAAGGCAGATGCCAAGGAGCAGTGCGTTCACTACTCCCAATGCGAAGTTCAATTGAGGATAGCTCTTTATCTCGAAGGATGCAAACATGTGACGTCTCCACGAAATTTACCGACACTATCTCGGCGCGCGCTCCCAGTGGTGCTTCGTCTCAATGCCACTGGTCTCGATGCACGCTAGCCACGTCGCCATTATGATGGACAGTGTCGAGTACTACAAGGGAAAATGGAGAAAGACGCAGGGGAACTAAAGGGGGGAATTGAAGGTGTCGGGTACCGTTTCTTCTTCTGTACTTGCCGGTTCATCCAGCACAGGCATGGCATCGATATTTCCATCGTCAGCGTTAGTGTGGGGCTTCTTTGTCCTTTTGCAGGGCTTTTAGACCCTCCTGGGTGTAGACATAGACCGTGACCTCTTTTTCAGAGGTTTCCTCGCCGTTAAAAGCAAGCGTCACCTGATGCATGCCAATCTGCTGCGGTTTAGGTCTCCACAGGATGTAATCCTGGCCGTCTTTTTTTCTCAGTTTCATCCCCGAAGGACAAGGTCTCTTCAGGCGGACGCTGCACTTGGGCGGGCGGTCGATCTTTATCATGTAGATGTTATCAGTGGGTCTTCGATTGGGACGGTCGTTGATTTCCAGGAAGACCTTGCCCTCTTCATTCACGCCGACTTCCATGGCCACCAGGGCCAGAGCGCTGTCCTTGGCACGGAGCAGACCAAGCAAAGATATGCTTAATAGTACGAGGATGATGGACATCACGACCAGGAGTTCAAGGAGGGAGAATCCTTTTCGTTCCATACCTGGTCGCCTTAAACTGCGGTCTCTTTGTATCCGGCTTAGCTGGGCAAAGCCAGCAAGCCCCATATACGATACCCAGCCCGGCCCTGGGCCGGAACCAAGGTACTTCAGAACCACGAATCACACGAATGACACTAATTGGGCTTGCCTGCTTCTCGTGATCTATTCGTGCGATTGGTGTGATTTGTTGTTTCTAAGCCTCTCTGCGGTTGGGGGCCATGGTACCTGTCCGGATACTTAGGATACTAGGCGATACTAGGGACAGTCACGAATGGCATGAAGATAAGCGGCACGATTATTTGAAAGAATGCCTTTTCAGGGCGGAAACGCATGTTCTGATACGCTCCACAGCCTTAACTTCATGCCGTTCGGGACAGTCACCTATTTCTGCCGTCCCTCATCTGGTTTGTCCGTCGCCTTCACACCATCACGCACGTCCAACACATTTCAGCCTCACTGCATCTATCCGGCCCGTGGGCCCGCAACCAACTTATCGCAGCTTTCTCGGAGGTGCAAAACTGGCGGTATTATGGCAGGCGCGGGCGGGGTGTGCAAGGGAAAAAGGCGCTTGCCGGTAGTCAGTAGTCGGTATTCGGTTGGAAACCTCTGCGTCCCTTTGCGCCCTCTGCGGTGAGAAGAGAATCGGTAAGCGGTAAGCAGGGAGCGGTAGGCGGGGAGGTGTCAGGATCTGCGGAAATCGGCGGAATCTGCGGACGAAGACCTGGATTCCTGCTTTCGCAGGAATGACAACATCGGAATCAGTGCTACAGACGGCCGACAACGGAAAAACGTCCCCGGATAGTCCCAGGCGCGTCGCATAAGTTCTCACAGTTAAAGGACTTCGGTCTCACACGAAGCCGCGAAGAGCACGAAGTGTGGAATGCCCATCTACGGTCTTCTCTTTGTGGCTTTGTGTCTCTGTGTGAGTTGGTTTTGGTTCCGGGCGGAGGCCAGGCTGGGTTCATCGGTGTTGATCTGCGGTTTGGTTGTCTCTGTGGCCTCTGGGCCCTCTGTGGCGAAAGATCTTCTACTATATCAACGCACCGTGGTTGGCATCAGAAGCCGCGGAGGATGGTGCTTTGGCGTTTGGGAAGGCCGGGCTTGGGCAGGCGTCTGAGGACGACGTACTCGATGCCGTGACTTTCGCAATAACGGCGTTTCTCGGGCTTGTCGCCGTCCTCGTTGACGGCGTAGATGTCCGGGCGCAGTCGCTCGATCTCCGGCTCGGCGTCGAGCCAGCCGTGACCGCTGGAAATCAGCGCCTGCGTGACGTAACGGACAGACCCGACCATGTATTGCCGCTGCTCCTGGGGGAACATCGGATGGCCCTCGCCCTTGAGCAGGCGGATATTCGCGTCGTGGCCGATGACCACGTACAGGTCGCCAAGCTCAGAGACCTCTTCGAAGAACCGTACGTGGCCGGAATGAAACCAGTCGAAGCAGCCTGTCACGAGAACCTTCTTGCGGGAAGACCGCCGCGGCACTGAACTAGTGTCCTCTGGGAATCCAGCCAGGTCGCGGTCGGCCACAATGCGATACTGCAAGCCTTGCTCGGCACAGAAGGCCCGCTTCGCCGAGCAGTCTTCTGCCTCCCGAACGACCCACGTCTGAGGGTGCACACCGGCGACTGCCGGCAACGCGTCACGTTTGGCCGGGCCCGCAATCAGATGGACATGATGAACAAAGCGAATCGCCTGGAGGCAGTACAGCCGTTCCTGGTCGGGGAATCTGGGCTCGCAGCCGGTGACTGAGCGCACGAGTGCATCAGTCCAGAGCAGAACGTGAAGCGGCCCGGCGTGAGCCGCCTCCTGGAGCAGACGCACATCGGCACATCGAAGGTCGTCGAACCCCCCGCAGATGACCGCACACTTCGGGGTATCGTTCATGACTGCCCGACCCTGATCTTGACGTGGAATGCGCCCGGCACCGGCTCGTCGGACACGACATACAGGTACCCGCCGCCACAACCGGAATACATGGCGCCGGGATGCCGCGACTGGTAGTACTTCAGCAGGGCCAGCAGATCAATCTGGATCGTTCGGTGTCGGACTGTGCCGGGCAGAATCGCCTCCCAGCAGAGCATGCACTCGTTCATCGAGGCCCCGAGAGCGGCGATGTCACGCGCGATCATGGCGTCGTAGCAGGCTGCGCCGGATTGGCCCAGCCGGCGGATCCAGGCGGAGTCCAGGTTTTTTATCTCCAGGGGACTGTAGCCCTCCGGCCGCTGTGAGACCGGGAGAATGTGAATCACGCTCTCGAGCCAGGCCGCGACATGCGGATCGTTGCAGGACTCGATATGACGCGGGAAGATGCCGCCCTGGTGGCGGAAGTCGTAATCAAGCCGGCTGATGCCGGGGTACACCAGGCCGATCATGTCCTGCGAGCCCGACGGCTCGGCCTTGCCCTCGTTCTCGGCGGTGTACAGGTCCTGCACCAACTTCGCCGGATCGCCTTCGGGGAGTGAGCCGCTCCATAGCTTCATGGCGATATTGCGAGTGCCGATGCAGATGCCGGCCCGCTCCATGAACCAGAACTGCGGCTCGACGGCCACGACAACCATCGAGCCCGGCGGCGACGGGTCGTGCCTCGACACGAACGGCTGATCGATCCACCCGCCGGCCAACGCAAGCCGGTACGGCAGATGGCCAAGGACATCCGAAATGTCGCGACTTCGATCCAACTTCATGCGAGAATCCGAGGAATTCTCCACGCTCAGGACAATAGTGTGCGGCGCACACCCAGCGTCTGTCAACTGACGGTTCGCTGGCCCGCTTTGCGAGCCAGATATTGTTCCTCAATCCACGCGTAGGTCTTCTTGAGTCCGTCCTTGAGCGGCGTGGCCGGCTCCCAGCCGAGGACCTGCTTGATGAACGTGTTGTCGCTGTTTCGCCCACCCACGCCCTTGGGGGCATCCAGATCGTACTTGCGGTTCAGCTTGATCCCGCCGATCTTCTCGGCCAGCGAGACGAGGTCGTTGATGGAGATCAGGAAGTCAGACCCCAGGTTGATCGGCGTCGCGATCAGGGCGTCGCAGTGCATGATCATGTCGATGCCCTTGACGCAATCGTCGATGTACATGAAGCTGCGGGTCTGCGAGCCGTCGCCCCAGATCGTGATGTCCTTCGCGCCGGTGTCTTTGGCTTCAATGACCTTCCGGCAGATGGCGGCCGGAGCCTTCTCACGTCCGCCGTCCCAGGTGCCCCAGGGGCCGTAGACGTTGTGAAAGCGGGCGATGTGCGTTTCGAGCCCGCGCTCCGCCCAGTACTCCTGGCAGAACATCTCGCTCATCAGCTTTTCCCAGCCGTAGCCTCGCTCGGCCATCGCCGGGTAGGCGTCGGACTCCTTCAAGGCCCGACAATCCGGGCTCTTCTGGAGCTCGACGTTGTACGCGCAGGCCGATGACGAGAAGAAGTACCGCCGGGCGCCCGCCTGGTACGCCGATTCGATCATGTGTGTGTTGATCAGGATGCTGCGGAGGCACTCGACGCGGAACCGCTCGATGAACCCCATTCCGCCCATGTCGGCCGCGAGGTTGTACACCTCCACGGCTCCCGCGCACGCCCGTTTGCAGTTGTCCTCGTGGCGAAGGTCCATGCACAGGCACTCCACGCCGGGTACACGCTGGTACCACTCGGGCAAGGGCTTCTTGTCGATCACACGAATCCTTGTGAAACCCTGGTCGTGGAAACGCCGCGTCAGGGCGCCGGCGATGAATCCCCCCGCCCCCCCGATTACGATCAAGTCATCCTTTTTGAGCACCGAAGCCGCCGTCGGCTTCTCTTTTGCCGCCATACACATCCTTTCTGCACATGCGTCATAACATTGGTGCGTCAGTATAGTCGATGCGGCTGAAATCGCAATGATTGTTCTGCCTGCCACAATGCAGAGACGCAAGATACTGCGTCTCTACCCCGGCGCGAGATGTACGCGCAATTGAGATATCCGAACTCCAGACGGGTGCCCTCACACCTGGCGGACGACGAAATACGGCTGGTTCGCGAGCGTCACGTCGAAGCCTGGATACAGCCACGCCCGGCCCTTGTCATCCCGCAACTCGAAGTAGTATTGCAGCGGGTAAGGCGAGTCGCTGTACTGGCCGGGGATAACCGCGACGCGCCGATTGCCCTGCGTCTGCATGTCCACTGTCTGATAGGCCAGTGCCTGGTGCACTTGCCTGTAGCACAGACGAACCGCACGAACACGCGGTTGCCGGCCCGACGGCCCGAGTTCCACGGTCACAGGTTGTCCCCGCTTGAATGAAGGGGGCGGCGTGTGAGAGATTCTCGCTACAGGCCGCCCGCTTGTAGTGCGCCCATCAGGGCATTCAAGGAAACGCCTCACGGCGTCGCTACGAGCGGTGATTGCCTGCCCTTCCGTCGGCCGCGCTCGCGCACGCTTCTCCATGTCCGCGATATCGGCGTCGATCGCTGCCAAGCGATCCAGCCAATGGCCCCGCAATTGGCTCTCCAGCCCGAACGTAATGTCGCGGGCATAGACACCCTGCGCCCGCGTTGCCATCTGGGCCCAGGCCTCTCGCGCTGCGCGGTAGGCATTCAGAGCTTTGTCCAGCGCGGCCGGATCAGCAGTCCGGTCATAAATGGCATAGAGCACGCCCGCTCGAAGCTTTGCAGCGAAGAACCGCCCCAGCCCGGTCTGGATCGCCACGTCCACGGCCAGCCGCTGAAACGCCGGTGAGTTGCGGTCGGTGATCTGGCGTTCCGCTTCGCGCAGATGTCTCGTCGCCGCTTCGGCCAGATCGTCCAACGACCGCGCAACCTCAATGGGCGAGTACTTCGCCGTCGCCTCTTCTCGGATCAAGGCCTCGGCATAGTCGTCCACGCGGGCGAACAACTGCGGGTCCAGGGGACTGACTGTGCCGAATCGCCTCGGGCTGGGCGTATCGCCGTAGGGGTGCGGGCGCGAGGCATCGACAATCGGCATGTTGGTGTACATCTCCGGCCAGTAGTTGTTGTTCGCTGCCGAGGGCGTGTGAGCGGTCGTGAACAGAGGCAGAATGCGGCTGGCGTGGGCCAGCGCCCCTTCGCAGGCTGCAGCCGCCGGGCCGTATTCCTTGCGGAGGAACCGACGCCAGACTTCCGGGTCTGCATCAGGATTGTAGAGCAGCCGGCCCCAGAGCCGGTATCCGTAGAGATATTTCTCGCAATCACGTGCCGGACGAAGCAAGGCGTCGGCGTAGGCATCCCGGCCGCCGGGCAGGCCCGAGCCTTTACGCCCCTTGAACGACAGCGGCTCGAAGAGTTCCACGCCGCTGCTGCCGCAAAAGCTCGACGCCCGGCCGTACGCAGCCGCGAAAACCGGATCGCCCCAGAGCAAAAGCCGCTGCGTGCCCGGCCACATGCGGTGTAAAACGCTGTAGCGACGGTTCTCGGCCAGCAGGTCGCCGTAGCCGTAGCGGAGGAAGCTCCGCGAGCCGGAACTGCGAGAGAAGAATCCCTCGTCCTGCCTGCCTTGTCGCGGCAGTTCCGTGGGGCGAATCGCGGCCTGATGATAGGGCAGGCCCATGTGCTCGGCCCAGTACTTCGGCGAGATGCTGACGGGCATGCCGGTCGCCAGGGCCAAGTCGATCATCGGCCGGTCCATGCCCTTGGCGTGCATGTCGATCTCAACCTGCCGGCCGCAGCGCACGACACCCTCGAAAACCGTTTTCCAGAATTCATAGCTGCCCTCCGCCACGCCGCTTTCGCCATGGATGCGGAAGGTGACGCCACCGATGGATGGACACGCTTTCAGCAAAGTCTCCAGAGCGGCTCGGCAATACGCCGCATGCGTCTCGGGGGACAATCCCTCGATCGTGTAATTGACTCCGGGGCTGTCAGTCCATTTGTAGGCGTGCGTCCAGAGACCGAGTTGAAAGTGCAGGCCGCGACGGGTCGTCTCGTCGCTGATGAATCGCAGCATCTCCAGGTTGCGGTCCCGCTCGGCGTCCGGCAGCTCGCGGGCGCGAACCCCGTAGCCCGGAACCGAGATAAGAAACGGATACGCGAAGTGGAAGTATGTGTCGCGCAGATGCGACGTGAAATCATAGCCCAGTCCCAGCGCCAGGGCAAAGCGGTTGAACCGCTGTGCCGCGAGCATGGACAGGTACTCCTGCCAGAATGCCTTATCGTTGTACCAGCCCTTGTCCTCCACGTCGCTGGCAAACACCCGCATGATACTGCGAACCGCGTTAGCTGGCCGCTCCACAATTGCCCGGCGCACCCGGAATGCCGCCACAGGTTCTGCCGCATGATCCACTCGGTCCGCCAGCTCCAGGACCGCGTAGACCAGTCCTCGGATATCGCTGCCGCAGGCCAGCAGGACCGGGCGACCTGAAGCCTTGTCAGAGGCCAGGCCGAGCGACTCGGGCGAGGTCGGCACGGATACGCCAGCACGGGAGAGTATCTCCCGAGCCACAGGCGCGGAAGCACCAGCAACGATGACGCACACGCCTCCGGCCGGTAGTTGGCTCACTTGTTGCTTCACCTCGTTGGCAACACCCCTGGCCGATAGAGACACACGCAATTGATCCACGCTCCACCGCGCCGGCTCGCTGGATGCAATCGCGTCGGCAGGATCGCATATGATGAACACACTCGGAGCACGACCTGACGTGGACTCTCCCACAGTACGAACGGTTTGTCCACAGCCGGAAGTCATGCCTGCCGCCGTGCAGCCAGCGGCGACGACCGCCCGCCTGAGAAACTCCCTGCGACTTGGTTGAGATCTGTTCATCGAATCCATGTGTCCCTCGACGTAGCACGGGCATCTTGCCCGTGACCCTCAATCCATGGGCGCTCGCGCCCCTGCTACTCAGGATTCCAGCACGACCACCTCGTGGTCGAGCACCGACTTCACCTCGAATTGCACCCAGCCCTTTTTCGCGACGGCCGGCCTGCTCGCCTCAGAGACCAGCATCTTTACTCTCTTCGGCTGAATCTCCTGCGGCAAACGGACCCTCACGTGAAGCGGACCAATGGGTATCAGCTCATGCACAGGGGCCCGCCATGTCCCAGCGCTGGTGAGGTTCACAACATGCAGGATAACACGGCCGGGCTGCTCGTAGAGATCACAGTCGATCAATCCGCGTCCAGTCACTTCCAGCGGTAAATTGCCCCGCGCTGCCCAGCGAACCAAATTGGCCAAGAGGTCGCCGTGGTCGGGCAGATTGTCGATGGCGAATCGGCGGTCGATATCCGCCGGTAAGTAGGCCACGCGACTGCGCCCGGCTCCGTTCAAGATCAGGCCGGGGATATTCGTCCGTGGCTCGCGCATCCACGCGGTTTCCGGCGGATACATCGGAAAGGACGGAATGAACGTCAGCAGCACCTTCGCCGTCTCGCTCACGGCCAGCGGGTCCAGCGTGCCGCCGAATGGCAGGATGTCGGTCTCGTCGAAGCCGGCCAGCACGGGATGACGCTCGGCAGTGACCGGTGGTTCGTCGCCGGCTTTCGGGCCGTACACACGGGCGCGACGCTCCGGCGTGAGTCGCAGGTACGTATACCGGGTCTCGCCGAGGCGTTTATCGCCAACGTCTCTTTGGAGTTTGCCGCCCGTGACGCCGAGAAGATCGGCCAAGGCAAAGTCGGGACGCGGGTCGCCCCACTCATTGCAGAGACTGGTTTGTCCGCTGGCAATCAGCGATCCGCCGTGTTCGACAAAGCGCCGCACGGCCACGACCTGTTCGTCCGACATCGCCGCCAGGTTCGGCAAAATGAGTGCGGCGAGATTCGGCCCCTCCCGCTCAATGTCGTCCACATGTACCGGCAGATAAGGAATGCGGGCACGGATCAGCGCCTGGGTGAAGCCACGCCAGGGTTGATCCACGAGTTCCTCCGGATTGTCCCGGCCATAGAAATCGGTATTTCGCTGCGACCATACAAGCCCCACAGTGGCGATGGGCTGTCGATTGATCAGGTATTGTTCGTTGGCCTTGTGCCATCGCAGGATCGGCTCGGCGGTGCGGTACATCCGCCGGTCCTCGTGATAGGCGCTGACGTGATGCCACCACGGCTGGATACCGCCCGCGAAACCGGCGAGCATCCACATCCGCGCCTCCGGCTCCGGCTTGCTCGCCAGCCGGAATGTCGGCCGGCCCATCTGGTACATCGGCATGCTCTCCGGAATCAGCTTGTCCCACCCTAGCAGCTCGTGGATCAGCTTGCCAGTCAGTGCGTTATGCTGAAACCCATCGGCGTCGCCACGCGATTGATGGTCCAACATCACAATTTCTGATCGCGCGCAAATCTCTCTATAGTCGCGGAAGCTTCGGCTCTGGCCGCTGATGCTGCCGCTGTTCATCCCAAGCCATAGGCAATCCGGCCCCCCCGCCGCCTTTGTGACGCGGTTGTTCTGATCCCAGATCTCCAGCCGGCGTGTGTAGCTCCACTGAATCCACTCGCGAAAAGTTGGATCGTTCCAGTCATGCCCTCTTGGAAGCTCCTTGCCCGTTCGCTCGCGGAACCGCCGGACGCAATGCGGACAATAACAGATGCTGCCCCGATCCAAGCCGCTCCAACTGTTGTCAGTGACGCCTTCGGGGTGCGACCGCTCGATAATCTCGCGAAGGACATCCGGCAGGTACTCCTCATAGTAGGGACCGTTGATGCACGAGACGTACAGATCGCCGGACCTGTAGGGTTTGCCCCCGGCATCCACGGCGAACCAGTCGGGATGTGCCCGGTAGAACGCTTCGTGGGCGCGGTTGGAGTCCATGCGGGCCAGCACGACCAGGCCGTCCTCGTGGGCCGCGGCAGCCAGCTCCCCGTAAAGGTCGCGGTCGCCGAGCGCCGCCGGGCGGTAATGCAGAGGGAACTTGCTCGGATAGTAGGCGAAGATGCCGCCGGCATTGATGATGACGCCCTGGACCTGGGTCCGCCTCCAATGCTGCCGCCACCAGGCGATGTCATAGCGGGTCGGATCGATCTCCGTGATGTTCGTCTGTGCCCAGCGGTACGTCCGCCGGTACCAAGGCAGCTTTGCGGAAGGATCGCCCTTGCTCTTACTGCTTTGGGCAGACGCAATTCCGTGTGTAGTCACGACTGTTGTGACCATACCTAATTGTTTCAGGAACTCACGACGGGTCTCGCCGGGACGAGAAATCGGAGGTTTCATTGAATTGCCCCATTACTTGGTTCGTTTCTCACGCGACGCAATCGGCCAGGAAGTAGTTGTCATGTCCCGGCACGATGATGTCGGCCGTCACCCCACGATTCTTTCCAGTTCCTGACGTTCCGCCGCGGTCATCGGCTTGAGCACTTTCACCACAGCGACGTTGGCTTTCAACTGATCGATAGACGCCACGCCGATCACGGCAACCGAGATGGGCAGGCTAAGCGTGTAGCGGATCAGCGACGGAGCGTCCACCTGATGATCGGTCTGGTCATGGTAGGGTTGCAGGAGTTTCTTGACCGGGTTGCCGGCAACCAGGCAGCCGTTGCCGCCGCCCATGACTTTCATCGCGATGACGCCCATTTGTTTGCGGTTCGCCACTGGCAGCAGTTCCTCGCGGAACGGCCGGCGATGACTGGTGGGGTTCAACGTCGTCAGCAGCGTGTCGAACTCGTACATTTCGATGGCGCGGCGCAGCATCGCAGCATCCTCATGGCCGGTGACGCCGATGAAGCGGGTCACCTTCTGCTCTCGCAGCTTCTGCAGCGCGGTGACGACGCCGTCGGGCTTGCCCCACGCCGAGGGATCATCCTTCGCAGACGTGCCGTGAATCTGCAACAGGTCCAGATGGTCGGTCTGCAGCCGCTTGAGGCTCTGCTCGACACTCCGCATCGTGCCGTCGTACGAGCGATCACCGGTCTTGCACGCCAGAAAGACCTCCTTGCGACGGCGGGCGAGCACCTGGCCGTAGTTCGTCTCCGATTGCCCGTTGTTGTAGCCCGGCGCCGTATCGAAATAGGTGATGCCCAGATCGAGCGCCGCGTCGGCAATTGCCGCCGGATCGTGCTTGTCCGAGGGCGGCAACTGCATGCCGATCACGCCGCCGAGGGCGAGGATGCTCACCTCCACACCGGTCTTGCCCAACGTGTGTCGCGGAATCGCCGGCTGCCCCGTCGCAGTCGAGCCCGGTTGCCTCTCGGCCGCCGTCACCCGCAGTCCCGCGCTCGCGACGATGGCCATCGCCTTGATGAACTCGCGTCTCTTCATGTTGTCTCCCAGAATGGTCACCACTTTTTCCTTCTACGGACGGATGGAATCCGAGTAGATTAGAGCCTATCGGCCGACAGGCTGCGACAGACGTACATAGAGACACAGGATATTGCCTGCGGGCCGCAGATGCAAGATGTTGCGTCCGCCGTGTGGAGAAAGGAACTGTGATATGGCTTGCACCAGAAGTCACCTCCCGCTCGCTCTGTGCGTGACAATCATCGCTATATTGGCTCAGTCCTCGCCTGTCCTCGCGAAAGACGAGGTGCGGATCTGGGAGGAGCAGACGACGCTGCCCTCCTATCATCTGGACCCGCCGGACCCCAGTCCCATGTTCTACACCGGCGCCTCCTATCAGGGCGCGCAAAAGCGAATCTACCCGTATCCGCTGATGGACCGGATCACCGGGGTTCGGGAGCAAGAGTCGTTCAAGGCGGTGAACCTGGAGAACGAGTACATCCGCCTGTCGGTCCTGCCGGAGATCGGGGGGCGGCTGTTCTCCGCGGTGGACAAGACCGACAATTACGACATGTTCTATCATCAGCACGTGATCAAGCCGGCCCTGATCGGGATGCTGGGCGCATGGATCTCCGGCGGCATCGAATGGTGCGTCTTCCACCACCACCGGAACACGACCTTCATGCCGGTGGACTACATGATGGCCGACAATCCCGACGGGAGCAAGACCGTATGGTTCGGCGAGACGGAACGCCGGCACCGCATGCGATGGATCATCGGCCTGACGCTGTACCCCGACAAGTCATACATCGAGGCAACAGTCAGGATGTTCAACCGCACCCCCGTGCCCAATTCGATCCTGTACTGGGCGAACGTCGCAGTGCACGTGAACGACGATTACCAGGTGATCTTCCCGCCGAGCGTTCAGGTCGCGACCTATCATTCCAAAAATGCGTTCACCACGTGGCCGATCTCGACGGGAATGTATCGCGGGACGAACTACCGGGGCGTGGATCTGAGCTGGTGGAAGAACCACCCGAATGCCGTGTCCTTCTTCGCATGGGACCTGCAGGAGGATTTCATGGGCGGCTACGATCACGGCCGCCACGCCGGCGTCGCGCACGTCAGCAATCACAACGTCGTCTGCGGCGCCAAGCTCTGGGAGTGGGGCCCGGGCAACATCTGGGACACGAAAGTCCTGACGGACGCGGACGGCCCGTACGCGGAGCTGATGGTTGGCGCGTTCTCGGACAACCAGCCCGACTACAGTTGGATCAAGCCCTACGAGGTCAAGACCTTCAAGCAGTACTGGTATCCGATTCGGGAGATCGGCGGGATCAAGAACGCCAATCTCGACGCCGCGGTGAACCTCACGCTCGATCCGAACGGCGTAGCCAAGGTCGGATTCAATACGACCTCGGCATTCAAGCGAGCCAAGGCCGTGCTGGCCGTCTCCGGGAAAACCCTCTTCGAGCAGACGGTGGACATCAGTCCTGCCGAGCCATACGTGAAAGAGGTCAAGGTCCCCGCCGGCACTCAGGAGACCGATCTGAGAGCGTCGCTGCTCGCCTCCGACGGCCGGGCACTCGTGTCCTACCAGCCGCAGAAGAGACCCGAGGTCTCAAAGCTGCCGCCCATCGTCACGCCGCCGCCGGCACCGAAGGACATCGAGAAGATCGAGGACCTCTACCTCACGGGACTGCGCCTCGAGCAGATTTACAACCCCAGCGTCGATCCCATGGACTACTATCGCGAGGCGCTGCAACGAGACCCGAACGACTCTCGCACGAACACGATTGTCGGCGTCAACTACAACAAGCGGGCAATGTACGAGCAGGCCGAGGAGCATCTGCGCCGAGCGATCAAACGCGTTTCAGCGGAGTACACCCGGCCGGGCAATGCGGAGGCGTACTATCACCTGGGGCTGGCACTGAAGGGACAGGGCCGATGCAGTGAGGCGTATGACGCGTTCTACAGGGCGACGTGGGATTATGCCTTCCACAGCGCGGGTTATTTCCAACTGGCAACACTCTCATGCCGAAAAGGCGACTTCAGGACGGCCCTCGATCAAATCGAGCGCTCGATCTCGACCAATACACTCAATACGAAGGCCCAGAGCCTGCGGGCCGCCCTGCTGCGAAAGCTCGGTAGGCCCAAAGACGCGGCACAAACCGTCGCCGTCGTACTATCGGCCGACCCGCTCGATTTCCTGGCTATGAACGAGCAGTATCTGCTGCGATCAGCGGCCGGAAAGCGTGCCGAGGCGAGCAAACTACTCCGGCAGATGGAGACGGCGATGCGGGGGGAGGTGCAATCCTACCTGGAACTCGCCGCCGACTACGCGGATTGGGGCCTGTGGGATGAGGCCATCGAAGTCCTGCAGCGGCCCGTGACGGCGCGGATGCCCTTCGCCGCGACATTCCCCATGGTTTACTACAACCTGGGCTACTTGTGCGAGCAGAAGGGTATGACGGATAAGGCGAAAGAGTATTATCAGGCAGCCACGAAGATGCCCGTTGACTATTGTTTCCCCTTCCGGCTGGAATCCATCGACGTGCTGAACGCCGCGATCAAGGCCAATCCGTCCGATGCGCGGGCCCACTACTATCTCGGGAACCTGCTGTACGACCTCCAGCCGGAGAGGGCGATCAAACTGTGGGAGAAATCTGCGGCCCTCGATAATACGCTCGCGGTCGTCCACCGCAACCTTGGCTGGGGCTACTTCCGGCACGACAACGACGCGACGAAGGCGATCGCCAGCTACGAGAAGGCCATCTCGTGCGCCGGGCGGGACGCCGGATATTATCTCGAATTGGACGATCTCTACGATCGCGCGAATGCGACGCCCGAAAAACGGCTCAAGCTGCTGGAAGACAATCACGAGTTGATCGCCCAGCGAAAGCCCCTGCTGATCCGCGAGATCGCTCTGCTCGTGCAGGTGGGCAAATATGACCGGGCTATCGACCTGCTGACGAATAACCAGTTCTATACCAGCGAGGGCGGCGGGCGCGAGTTGCACGATACGTATGTCGATGCTCACCTGCTGCGCGGACTCCAGTACATGGGCCAGAAGCAGTACGACAAGGCCCTGGAGCATTTCCGCCGGGCTGCCGAGTACCCCGACAACCTGGCAATCGAGCGGCCTGACAACGACCGGCGCGGGCCGCAGGTGGCCTACTACACCGCTCTCGCGTATGCGGGCCTGGACCAGGCCGAGCAGGCAGGCAAGTTCTACAGCCAGTCGGCCGGCCAGCGGGTCCCCGGCGACTGGTCGGAGTCACGATTCTACCAGGCGCTTTCGCTGCGCGCCTCCGGCCAGAAGGAAAAGGCCGACAAGATGCTCGAAGAACTCGTCGCCTCCGGAACCAGACGCCTCTCAGGCGGAGGAACCGTCGATTTCTTCGCCAAGTTCGGGGAACAGCAAACCCGCCAGGGCCAGCGGGCCAGCGCCCACTATGAGCTTGGCCTGGGCCTGTTGGGCCAGGGCCGGACCGAAGAGGCGAAGAACCAGTTTGAGCAGGCGATCAATTTCAACGCCGGCTACACCTGGGCGAGATACCACCTGTCGTCACTGAATTCCAAATAGACTGCCCGTCCGCATTCAAACGGTGCGATGAGGATATTCCTCTGGCAAACTCAGTGCGCCACGGATTGAAGGCCGCGTGCTTTCCCTCTATGCTGCAACCAGTATACCGCACGGACCTCACAAAGGTGCAACAAAGTGTAACAGTGCCGGAGATCATGATGAGATTACTTCGGATCGACGAATTGAGATCGCTGGTGGGACACAGGCAGTGGCCCTGCGTCTCGATGTACCTCCCAACGCATCGTTCCGGCCGGAAGGAAATCCAGGAAGATCCGATCCGGCTCAAGAACGCCATCGGTGAGGCCAAAGAGCGGCTCGCCGAAGCCGGATATCCGAAGGATCAGGCCGCGAAGTCTCTGGACGCGGCGAGTGACCTTGTCCTGAGCCAGAGCTTCTGGCTCTATCAATCCGACGGCCTGGCCGTGTTCGCTTCGCCCGACTTGTTCCGGTACTACCGGCTGCCGGTGAAATTCCGGGACGAAGTCGTCGTGGCGGATCACTTCTCGATCAAGCAACTCGTGCCCCTATTCTCTGAAGACGGCCGGTTCTTCATCCTCGCGCTGAGCCAGAGGCAGGTTCGGTTCTTTGAGGCGACGCGGCTGGCCATCCAGGAGCGAACCGTGCCTGACATGCCAAAGAGCATTGCCGACATCAAGCAGTATGAGGAGGCCGAGGATTACCTTCAGGGTCATATCACGGTGCCTGTGTCGCGGGCCCCAAGGACCACCGTCGTCTTTCACGGGCAGGGCAGCATCGCCGACAAGGCCACATACAAGAAAGACGTGGTGCAGTTCCTGCAGGCCGTCGCCAGGATGGTGGAGAAATACCTCAACTCCGACGCGGCTCCGCTTATCCTGGCGGGCGTCGAATACGAGCTGTCCCTCTACCGGCAGGTGAACTCCTATCACAACCTTTTGGAAGAGGGAATTGCCGGCAACCCCGAAGGGATCGACGACAAGGAGATTCACGAAGCGGCATGGGGCGTTGTCGAGCCGCACTTTGCACAATCCCGGCGCACCATCCTGAGCCATTATGCAGACTTGGTAAAGTCCGGCAGAGCTTCGGACAGCCTCGAAACGATTCTGCCGGCGGCTCTTCACGGCCGGGTCCGCGCCCTGTTCATCCGCACGGACGTCCCGGTCTGGGGCAAGTTCGACTCCGATGCGCTATCGACCGCCATCCATGACAGCCAGGAGCAAGGCGACATCGATCTTGTCGATCTCGCCACCGTGTATGTATTGCAGCACCAGGGCATGATCTACGGCCTGCAGAAAGAGGAGATGCCCACGGAAAGCCCTCATGCGGCCATCTTCCGCTACTGAGCCGAGACGGGCACTTGTGGCAATCCAACTGCAAGATGGTACGTGCTATCGGCGATGGCCAATTCCTCATCTGTGGGAACAACCAGGACTCTTGCCTGGCTTTCGTCGGTCGCAATGTCGCCTCCGGTGCCGACGGCCTTCTCGTTTCTCTCCGCATCGATCTCGATTCCCATGTGACGGAGGTCGGCACAGGCCTGCCAGCGGATCTCGGCGGCGTTCTCTCCTATGCCGCCGGTGAAAACAAGTGCATGCAGGTCGCGAATTACCGCCATGTACGCGCCGATGTACTTCTTCAGGTGATAGCAGAAGACCGCCACAGCCAGCCTAGCATTTGCGTTGCCCTCTTTTGCGGCTTGCAGGACATCCCGCATGTCGCTGGAGACTGCCGAGAGGCCCAGCAAGCCGCTCTTTCTGTTGACGGTCACTTTCAGTTCTTCCAGATCTACTCCTCTTTCGGCGAGATAGAAAAGAATCCCGGGATCGATATCGCCTGCCCGGGTGCCCATGACGAGCCCCTCCAGAGGCGTCATGCCCATCGAGGTATCGATAGAGCAGCCGTTTTCAACGGCGGTGATCGAGCAGCCGTTGCCCAGATGGCAGATGATGGCATTCAACTGCTCGACAGGCCGCCCGAGCGTTCTCGCGGCCCGGCCTGCCACGAACCGGCAGGAAATGCCATGAAAGCCGTAGCGCCGCACTCCGTAGTCCCGGTAAAAGCTCAGAGGCAGAGCATACACGTAGGCGACCTCGGGAATCGTGCAGTGAAACGCCGTATCGAAGCAGGCCACGTGCGGGATGTCAGGAAGCACCTCCATCGCAGTCTGTATCGCGGCCAGGCTGGGCGGGTCGTGCAGCGGAGCCATGGGTGCAAATTCCTCGATCTGTTGAAAGATATCCTCGCCGATGAGCGCCGCCTCATTCCGGATGTCTCCTCCATGCACGACTCGATGGCCCACGGCGTCAATGCGCTCACCCTCTGATACCAAGCCGTGTTTCGGATCGAGCACGTCGTCGAGGATCAGCCGCACGGCCCTGCTGTGGCCCTCGACCTCCACCTCGCAGGTTTGCTTCTCGCCGCCGTACTCGTACCTGAGCTGCGAGGGCTTTTGCATGATGCGGTCGACGATGCCTCCCCCAAGAAGCCCGCCCTCCGGCATGACGTACAATCCGTACTTGACGGATGAGCTTCCGCAATTGATGACGAGCACTTTCATGATGCCGATTCTCCAGCCGACGAGCAGTGGCTTCTGCGGCTGCCGCTGCGATCAGCCCCCGGAGGCGGCCCTCCGGAGCACGTCCATGATGTGGCGATCCATCTCTTTCTGGTCCGCCGCAAACGTGTTCAGGCCGGCCAGGTTCATCAGGCTGTCGAGTCCGACGGACCGGCCCGCCAGCGCGTCGGCCCAGTTGCCCAGCTTGGGAATCTTGCCTTCTTCGAAGCTCGTCGCCGCCTGCGCTTTGCTCCAGCGAACCAGAAAATCGCTGCAGCCGTGGGACTCGAAGAAGCCGATGAGGTCCTCGCCGTCGAAGGAGTCGATGTCTTCCTGTTCGAGGTCGTCCACGCAGTTGATCAGCTCGTCATCGACATACCAGAGAGTATCGAGGCCGATTCGATTGGGATCGACACCGTCGCGGATGCCAGGCGCGTAGTTGCTGCCAAGCTGACTCTTGATGGCGGGCAACTCGTCTTCTCTCTGGTGGAGTTCCTTCGCCACCTTGGGCGGGGCGGTAATCACGTCGATCCCCGCCAGGCGAAGATACTGGTCCCAGGACCGGAAGCTGGCGCCGATCTGGAACGTCTCGAGTCCCCTGCCCTGCCTCAGGGAGCGCACCAGTTCCTGCGACGCCAGGGTCGCCTTCTCGCCGACGTACTCGCCGTCGCCGAGATCGTTCTCGGAGACGAAGCTGTTGAGCCGGCCCAGAAAGACGTTGACGAAGTTCGGCCGGGCCAGGCGGGTGATGACATAATTCTGACGCGCCGAAAAGCCTAACGTATGATTGATCGGTATGCCCTCGTGCCGGGCACGCCGGGTCGCCAGCAGTCCTGACGGAGTAAAAGGAATCTTCACGTAGAATCGCTCCGGGCAAATCGCGTAGTAGCGCCGGGCGTACTCTACCGAACGCTCCACGTCGTGAGCCAGGTCAGTGTGCTCTTCCACCGAGACGAACGCGTCGAACTTCTCCACCAGGCGAAGGCCGTGCGTCGCGTTGAGGATGAAGGCCATCTCCAGGATGAATTCCTGCTCTGTGAGGTTCTCAAATCCGGAGAGAAGATCGGCCGCCTCCGTGATGAGGTCATCGTACGTTCCGGTCTGCACCTCTTTGTTGAGCAGCGTGTTATTGGTGGTCAGGGCTGAGAACTCCCGAGTCCAGACCTGCCCGACTTCCGCGAAGTTGCCGGAGTCCAGCCACAGTTGCGTGCCCAGATCGACGAATCGTCGCCAGAGGGGATCAGTCGCAAACTCCGTCTCCAGTTGCCCATAGTGCGGCGAGAAGTCCCTTCGCACGAAGTCGTGGACCGCCCGACTCAACGTTGAATCCGCTTTGATCGTTGCCGTTGTCATAGCTGTTATTCCTTCCTCACAAGGGAGATCATCACATGGTGTCCTGTTGCGAGCATCTATTCTTCCTCCCGCAGAATCTCGGCATCGCGCTCCGGAAACGAGGTGTTGGCGTGCATCCCGGAACCGATCTCGAATCCCGACGGAGGGGCCAGGTGGGAGCGGATCTGCGGGTACCAGTGCAGGTACGGAACGATGGAATGCTGCCGCGAGCAACTGTGGATCACGTAGCTGTAGTCCGGATCGCTGAGCCTGTCGTGAAGCCGCTGCGGCGAATAGATCACCCATTGATCCGTCAAGATGTTCTGTCGTATCTCGCCTGTCTGTGTGGTTTGGATAGTCATTGGAATCCCCGGTCAAGCGTGCACCAGTTTTTCAAATCGTTTCTCGTCGATTACCGTGACGCCGCGATCGCCTGCCTCGCTCAGCTCGCTGCCGGGGCGGTCGCCTGCGACTACGAAATCGGTTTGTCCGCTGACGCCGGAGGCAACCCGTCCCCCCATGCTCTCCACGAGGCGTTCGGCCTCCCGGCGAGTGTGATCCGCCAGCTCTCCTGTGAACACGAACGTCTTGCCTTCGAGAGGGCCCGTACCTTCGCGGGAGGGCATGCCTTTGACACGCAGGCCGGCTCGGTACAACTCGTGGAGGACGTTGCGGTTCTCTTTCTCCCGGAGGAAGCTGTACAGGCGGTGCGCCGTCTCGTAGCCGACATCCTCGACGGCCGCCAACTCCTCCGAGTCGGCCTTCTCGAGCGCCTGCATGGTTTTGAAATGCCGGGCCAGAGCTCGGACCGCATGAGGTCCGACACGCGGAATGCCAAGTGCGTACAGGAAGCGATCCATGCGGACCTCCTTGCTTCTTTGAATCGCGTCATGCAATTGCCGTGCTGATTTATCTGCAAAACGTTCGATCTGCTTGAGGTCGTCCGTAGAGAGCCGATACAGGTCCGCCAGGGTCTTGACCATTCCCCTGTCCACTAGTTCCGTAACAGTCCTGCGACCAAGGCCGGCGATGTCCATGGCGTCGCGCGACGCATAATGAGTGATGCGGGCGACAAGCTGGCCGGGGCAAGAGAGTGAGTTCGGACAATAGTAGTGCGCCCCCTCTCTATGCACCGGGGTGCCGCAGGCGGGACAATTCTTCGGCATGGAGAACGGTCTGCCGCGTTTACCCTTGGACTCGCCGATCCGTTCGACGACCTCCGGGATCACGTCTCCGGCCCGCTCGATCCGGACCTTGTCGCCCACGCGCACGTCCTTGCGCCGGATTTCGTCTTCATTATGCAGGGTCGCCCGGCTGACGGTGACGCCTCCGACGTTGACCGGGTCCAGCAGCGCCACCGGCGTCAGCACTCCGGTCCGGCCGACCTGCACGACGATCTCCTTCAGCGTCGTGACCTCCTGCCGCGGCTCGAACTTCCACGCCAGCGCCCAGCGAGGACTGCGCTGGCGTGTCCCAAGCTCCTCCCTCAGCTCGAAGTCGTCGAGCTTGATCACGATGCCGTCGATCTCATAGTCCAGATTGTCGCGCGTCTTGGCCAGATCGGCGTGGTATTTCTCCACCTGCTGGAGACTGGAGCACCTGCGGTTGTGCGGGTCGGTCTTCAGGCCCCATTGGGGCAGTTGCTGGAGCATCGCCCACTGTGACGTGAAGGACGAGTCTCGCATGTCGAGGATATCGTAGAATACGATGTCGAGCGGAATCCCGGCCACCTTGTCCGGATCCAGTTGCCGCACGGACCCCGCCGCCGCGTTGCGCGGATTCGCAAAGGGCTCCTCGCCGCTTTCGATGCGTTTCTTATTCAGCTTCTGGAAGTCATTCTTGCGCATGAAGACTTCGCCACGCACGGACAGAAAAGAGGGAATCTCCTGCCCGCCCCTTCTCAGATGCAGAGGCACTGCTCCAATGGTGCGAATATTCCTGGAGATATCCTCCCCGATTGTTCCATCGCCCCGCGTGGTCCCGCGTGTGAATGTCCCGCCCTCATACACCAGCTCCACGGACAGGCCGTCGAATTTCGGCTCGGCCGTGTAGACCGGCCGCGCCAGTCCCGTCTCTCGGCGGATCATGCCGTCAAAGCTCTTGACCTCCTTCTCATTGTACACAGCGTTGAGGCTCAGCATCGGGGCGGCATGCTCGACCTTCTGCAAACCGGCCATGGGCGCGCCGCCGACTCGCCGCGTCGGGGAGTTCTCCGAATCGAACTGCGGAAACGCCTCTTCAAGCTCCTGCAGCCGCCGGAAGAGCTTGTCATACGTCTCGTCCGAGATTTCTGGCTTGTCTTTGACATAGTACAGGTAGTCGTGGTACTCGATGCCCTCGCGCAGCGCGTCGATCTCTTCGCGAGCCTGAGCCTCGCTGAGTTTGCCCACCTCCTTAAAATTCAGCTTTGGATGCCTCGTGAAATCCATCGCGAGGGTGCCCTTCTACCTCTTCAGAAGCTTTCTGAGTTCCCTCAGGCTTCTGGTGTTGATCACGTCGTCCACTTCCAGCCAGCCCCGCCGTGCCTGCCCGATGCCGAATCGCATGAAATCGAGATCGTTGAGCCTGTGCGCATCGGTGGACAGCGCGACTTTCACCCCCATGTCCCTAGCCATTCTGCAATGCACGTCGTTCAGGTCGAGGCGATCTGGATGGGCGTTCACCTCCAGGATGCAGCCGTTGTCGCGTGCGGCCTTCATGATCTCTTTCATATCCACCTGATACGGCTCGCGCTCGTTGATCAGTCGGCCGGTCGGGTGGGCCAGGACGTTGAACACCGGGTTCTCCATCGCCTTGCAAATTCGTTTGGTCTGCTCCGCCAGCGACAGATTGAATTTGGAGTGCACCGAGCAGACCGTCAGATCGAGCTCTTTCAAGACATCATCCGGCAGGTCGAGCGAGCCATCCGCCAGGATGTCCACCTCAGTCGCTTTCAGGACGATGAAGCCCTTCAGCTTGCGGTTGATTTTGTCGATTTCCTTGATCTGCTCGCGGAGTTGCTCGGGCTTGAGGCCGTGGGCGACGGTGACGCGCTTGGAGTGATCGGTGATGGCGATGTAGTCATACCCATGCTTCTTGGCCGCGGCAACCAGTTCCTCGATCGTGTCATGCCCGTCGGTGCGATTCGTGTGCACGTGAAGATCGCCGCGAATGTCCTCAAGTGCGACAAGCTCGGGGAGTTTGCCCTTCTGTGCGGCTTGAACCTCGCCCCGGTCCTCCCGCAGCTCCGGCTCAATGTAGGGCAAACCGATCTTGCCGTAGACTTCCTCCTCAGTCCGCCCGGCCACGCGTTTGCGGCCTCGGAACACACCGTATTCGTTGATCTTCAGCTTCTTCCTCAGCGCGATCGTCCGAAGGGCAATGTTATGCTGCTTCGAGCCGGTGAAGTACATCAGGGCGGCCCCGTAACTGACCTGCTGGACCACCCGAAGATCCACCTGGAAACCTGAGCGCAGGACCACAGTGGAGCGTGTATCGCCCCTGGCGATCACCCGGTCCACCTCATCGTATTCGACGAATCGGTCCATCACGTCGCTGCCCTTTGCGCATGTGGCCAGAATGTCGAGGTCCGCAACAGTCTCTCTGCGCCGGCGGTAACTGCCCGCGACGACGACTTCCCTGACCCCCTTCGTTCGTTTGAGGTAATCCACTAACGGCCCGGCAATCTGCTCGGCCGCCCCCAGCTTGATCCGCTGCGTCTGGTCGCCGTGCCGCCGGCCCAGCTCATCGAGAATATGCTGTTCCGTCTTCTTGCCGAACCCCGCAAGCTGACGGATGCGCCCGTCTTTCGCCGCGTGCTCAAGCTCATCGAGAGTAGTTACGCCCAACTGGTCATGGAGTGCAGCGACTCGCTTGGCGCCCAGACCGGGGATTTTCATTAGATCGCTCAACTCGCCCGGCACTTGTTTCCCGAGGTCGGCCAGAAGCGGGAGCGTGCCGGTCTTGACGATCTCCTCAATCTTGCCCGCGAGGTCTTTGCCTATGCCGGGCACTTGGGTAAGGTCTTCGCCCGCTGCGACCATATCGGCGGCGCTGTGCGGCAGACCCGCGACGGCTCGGGCTGCGTTGCGGTAGGCCCGCACACGAAACGGGTTCTCGCCCTTGATCTCCAGCAGGTCGGCGACCCTGTTGAAGATGTCCTCGATGTCGCTGTTGTGGACAGGCATTCAGTCTCCGAAGTGCTGTGTCGTCTTCCCGCATGCCGGGGATGGGCGTGCAGATAGCGCAGACTCACGTCCAGTACTTGGGACGCCCGTAATAGTCATACATCTGCACTTCATACTCCCGATTCACGGGAGCCGACGGGTCATATGGCGGGCTGTCCTCGATCATTTCGCTGGAGACGTCCACCCAGACCTCCTGATCTTCCCAGCTTATGTCTCGAACCCATTCCGGCGAGATGAGAACGCTGCGTCCGGGCAGCCAGTTCCGCGTATCCACAACGAGGTACCGGATGATCCAGTCCTCGTCGCTGACGATGAAGTCTTCGACGTGGCCGACTTGGCCATCGATGGCGTGAATTCGATAGCCTATCACTTCCCTGGTGCTGCGGAGGTTGGGGTCTCCTTTGGCGGTCTCCTCCGATGGTTTTTGCTCTTGCTCCACAGACGGCATCGTAAAGACCGCGGCCCCATAGCCGGTCGCCCAATATGGCGCCCAACTGTAGTGCTTGTGCAATTCAGTCTCCCGTTGCCTGGAGACGGGCATATCGGTGTCGATGTCAGGCGAGTCCTGCACCTGCTCTCTGGTCAGTTCCACGGGAAAGGCACGATCCTGCCAATCCGGCCGGTGCAGGGCCGTGGCCGCAATCAATACCTCGCGCCCGGGCAGCCAGCCACCGATATCGACCACCAGGTAACGGACAACCCAGCTCCGGCCGTCGAAGAGAAACGAGTGCACTCGGCCAATCTCGCCGTCGGTGGCGCTGACGGCGAATCCTCTGAGACTCCTGATGCTGCGAAGCATGGCTGCTCTCCTTCGCCATGTGGCACTGGATCTGCGGCACACTGCGTCTGAATTGAATTCTTATGTAATCGTACATGGCAAATGAGAATATGAAGTGCAGTTTTCTGCTCAATCGGTGGCTCGAAATTACTCATCCGGCCCGCCGCGAATATCTCACAGTGGGCAGCACGTACGTGCTTGACGCGGAGCCCCCGGTGCACGGGTGGCACCGCCAAACTCGTTTGACGGTGCTCCTCGGATTTGGCGCGACTATTCGAGACCCCACGGGCAAACGAGTTTGCCCGTGCCACCCCTTGTCGTGTCTGCCTACGCTAAGACAGGTACGGCAGCACAGATTAGGCAAAATTCCTACTATGCGCGGTCCCGCAAACCCGGTACGTAATGAAGATGCACATCCACGTCGAGCCTCTCGTAGGAATCTCGGCACGGAGGTGAGCCATGAAAGTGCGAGAAATCATGAGCAGTCACGTGCGTCAGATCAGTTCCAGCGCCATGCTCAGCGAAGCGGCCGATCGGATGAGGATCTTCGATACGAGCGTCCTTCCCGTGGTCGAGCACAACCAGGTCGTCGGCACGATCACCGATCGGGACATTATCGTCAGGGCGGTTTCCGCAGGCATGGACCCGAGGACCACGCCCGTAAAGTACGCGATGACGCCCGGAGCTGCGTGCTGTTCGGAGCAGGATGACGCCGGGAAGGCTGCTGCCATCATGAAAGACAGCCATGTGGACCGGCTCGTTGTGCTCAGCCCCGACAATGGGGCCGTCGGCATGCTGTCCATCGGAGACTTCGCAGTCGCCGGCGCCGGGCATCTGATGTACGAGACCATCGACAGGATCTGCGGATCTGTCCACAGCGACCGGCAGCGACCACGACGATCCCCGCGCGGCGATACACGCCGGATGCGGAAGGCTGGCACACACAAGCGGCAACCCTGACATCGGGAGGAGAACCGGATGAGAGCTCGCGTCACTGAGGATTGCATCGCCTGCGGGCGCTGCGTGGAGATATGCCCGGAGGTCTTCGAGATGGGCGAGGACAAGGCCGTTGTCAAGGCCGATCCGGTGCCCCAGGAGTTCGAAGAGGCCTCGCAAGAGGCGGCAGACGAGTGCCCCACGTCGGCTATCGTTATAGAACGCTGATGTGGAAGCAGGCGCCTGTCACTGTCTCAACCTGAGTTCCGCAAATAGCGGCCGATGATCGGATGCGACGCGCGCCAGGTAATCATTCCCGACCTGAACGCGCACCACCTCAATCTCAGGGCTCACAAAGATGTGGTCGATCCGCGCGATCGGGTAGTGGCCGAACCAGGTCCGGCGGGGAGACTGCTCCGAGGCCGCCACCTGGACATCGCGGAACCTCTGTGAGCACAGCTTCCACACACGCGATTGCGGCGACGCGTTGAAGTCACCGCACAAGACGACGGGACCGAGCCCGCCATGATCACCCAGCCAGTCCTCGCCCAGAATCGTGCGGAGTTGCAGAAGCCTTTCCCTCGCACTGAGCCCGAGGTGCGTATTGACGAACTCGATTCTTTTGCCATCCAGCTCGATCATCACCCAGAGAGCGCCGCGGGGCTCCAGGGAGTCTCTACCGGCCAGGACCGGGAGCGTCCCCGTCTTCTTCAGGTGTATCGGCAGAGAGCTCAAGATGCAGTCGCCGTACAATTCTTCTTCAACCCGGATCGTTGGGTTGAAATGATGGTGCATCTGGAGATACCGGGCGATGATCTGCGCCTGGTCCACCTGACCGGTACGCCGCCGTCCAATATCGACCTCTTGAAGGGCGACAACGTCGGGCTGATAGCGGGCAATCACGCGCGCGATGCGATGGGGCGAGAGTTTGCCATCGATCCCCACGCAACTATGCACGTTGTACGTCATGACGCGCAGCGTGCCTTTGCGAGCGGCTGGCCGTGACACGGGCGCGGGCGGGCCGGTCTCCCGCCCTAAGTGCCGCAGCGCCGCTCCGCGAAGGTCCAGCGGCCGCGGATAGAGCCTCTCGTCGATGTACAACGGCGCGTCGTCGGGCAGCAGCGCGAAGGCGTGGGTCTCCTCCAATCCCGGACCCGCGTGAGAGCCGTTCTCGACGGGGAACGTGTAGAGCGGTCCGCGTCGGCTCCAGCCCCAGATCACGAAGTCGCCCGCATTCGGGTGCTGACACAGGGCGATGAAATCATGAGTCACGTCTTCCAGGAACGGATGGTCCGCCGAGAAGACGCGCGAGGCATCCTCCGGGAGCACGAACTGCCCTTCCCGGGTCCAGATGCGTACATGATCCGGGCCATCCGCGATGCTGACCATGGGAATCCTCGCCTCGTCCACGAGCGATTGCGCCAGACGCATCCGCTCGCTGTCTTCCAGCGGCCGGTTGGCATAGACGTGTCCCACGGGGCCCATGGCAGCAATCACAAGCTCTCGTCGTTCAGTTTCTATCTGGTCGATCCGGCGGTCTCCGGCCTCGTCGGGTCGTCTGTGCGGCTTGCCGAGCAGATAAGGGCGCATTCGTTTGGATTGGATTCCCCGGTTATCGTGCCCGGCGACAAACGCTGCGGCCGTTCCGTCAAAGACCTGTGAAACCGCCTCCTGCACGGTCCTGCCCTTCTCGATGGCATAGGAGAGCACGTCCTCGCTGCCGTGATCGGAGAATATCCACACATCGTACTCGCGCTGGGCGGACCGGCGGGCGGCCCTCCAGATGCGGCCAATCGCATCATCAATTCCCTTGAGAGACCAGCGAGCGAACCGCGAGCTGGGTCCGCGGCGATGGCTCTGCTCATCATACCCTATAAAATCGACATAAATTACCGGCATGCCACGCGCCACGTCGATCTTGGCGCCGATCGTTGCCAGCTCCCTCATCAGGATCGACACTCCCACGCGGGACGGAATGAACTTGATCTCGTCCCAGAGGTCCTGTCCGGCGATCATGCCGCGCGTGCAGTCGAACAGGGCCAGAAGGAATTCGATGATCAGCAGCACGCCGACCCGGACCCAACTGTAGATGCTGACCATCGCGATAAGGAACAACCGCAGGGGATACCTGGCCTTGAAGAACTCGTCGAGCCCCATGGTCGAGGCACAGAAGTGGGTTTCCTCTGCGCCTCCGGTATAGATACCGGCGTAGGCGCTGCCTCTGGCCAGCAGCGGCCGGCCTTCGGCGAGCAGCCGCCGATCCATCACCCTGGCGAAATGAGGCTCGAACATGCGGACCACGCTTTTCTCCGCTCGATCATAGAAGCTGAAGGCGGGGACGGCACATTTCACGCCGTAGAGAAGCTCCGCCGTCATGGCCGGCGTGCTCGATGGCAATCCGCTGTACAGCGAGTGCAGCCGGTACCTGTGTCTCGACAACAGTTGGGAGAGGAACGGGAGATTGCCGCCCGCCATTGCCCGCTCCAGCCGAGGGCGAGACAGCCCGTCAATCTGGATCAACACCAGTCCGGGCTCGCACGCCGTGCCCCGGGCTTTCGTCAAACGCAGGAGCCTGATCAACCATTCGCTTCGACTCAACCATCGACGCGACTTCCTGACAAATGTCTCAATACGGTTTGGCATGCCTTTTGCGCTTTGCGTGCATCGCGGCTATCTAAGGGCTTGGCCGACCGCCTCCGCCATGTTCTTGAGCAGCTCCCATTCGGATCGAACCTCCTCGGCCGCCTGGTGCCACAGGCTCTCATCCTTCGGCCCGGACGGCTGTTGCTTGAGCAGGTCTTCATAGACATCCATGAGCCGGCGGCCACACCTCGCCATGGCGAACCGCTCGGCGGTTTCCCGTGCGGCCCGTTTGTATTTCGTACGCTGTGGGGCCGGCGCGACCATTACCTCGGCGACGACCGAGGCGAAATCCACGCTGCTCGCATCCTCCAGCAGACGCCCGTTGTATCCGTCCTGCACCACCTCGCGCACCCCCGGCCCATCAAGCGCCACCACAGGTTTGCCGGCGCTCATCACCTCCGTTAGCACCATGCCCTGTGTTTCCGATTGGGAGGCAAAAACGAAGACATCCATCGCGTGGTACGCGTCGACCAGGTCCCGGCCGTCCAGGGAGCCCGCCAGGTGCAGGCGCGTCCCCAGGCCCGCTCGTTCAAAGGCGTCCCGGATCTCGTTTCCGGACGGACCGGACCCGACCACAAGGAACCGCCCGCGTCGCACGTCGGCCAGGCAGGTACACATCGCGTCGGCCAGGAACCTGAGGTTCTTCTCCGGTGCCAACCGGCCGACGTATCCGGCGACAAGAGCATTGCGAGGAATGCCGTAAGATCGGCGGGAACCCTGCCCGTTGCCGCGGCCGAACCACTTCACATCCACGCCGGTCGGGATCACTTCGATGGACGTTTCCACGCCGCGCTCGCAAAGGATATCGGCGACGCTCCGGCTCGGGGCTATGATGCGATCGCACAGGTTGCAGTAGCCGGTGACGAGGGCGATCACGAATTGCCGCAGACGGTTCGCCTCCGCCGGCACGTAGTGAAGATAGTGCTCGTACATCGTGTGGTGGGTGAACACGAGTGGCCGGCCCAGGCGCGCGGCAATCCGAACGGCCGTATTCCCCAGCAGGTGGGGATGGTGCGAGTGCACGATGTCCGGCTTGAACTGCTCCAGGTGGGAGGACAGAAATCCCGGGACCGGCAGCGCCACGGAGAAATCGCTCCCGTTGAAATTCTGAATCGCAGGAATGCGAATCACGTCCTCTTCCGATTCGGGCATTCCGTCGAACACGGGGGCGACAACGATGACGCGGTGTCCCGCCTTGCGGCATTCCTGCGCGAAGGCCGTTACCGACCGCGACACGCCGCCTACAAACGGCGTAAACGTATTGGTCATCATCAGGATATTCATAGCACCCTATACGCCGGAGACACTCGAAGTCCAGAGCCAGGCAGCCCCGGAACATCCTGCTCTCTCTGCTTGTGAATACTGCCTGTATTGAGGCACAGTTCATGCCTGCACCGTGTTTGCACAGGGAAGCCTCCGTCACTTTAGGGATTTTCCCGATTGAGGCCCGTGGCACTTGACCGTACGTATCTGAGAGAAAGGAAAGGGTGTCGAATGAGTGGACCAGACGAGCTCGGGCGCCACACCCGGCTGCACGATCGAGGGGATTCGGGGCGATACCAGGGATTGTATTTCCACCATCACGAGGTCCATGCCCTGTTCGAGGAGCTCATCCACAAGCCCTGGAGAGCCGCCTGCTGGAATCCCTCGGTCGATATCTGGGAGAATGAGGATACATTTATTATCGAAATGGATCTGCCGGGCGTCAAACCCGAGAAGGTTCAAATCCGGCCCCAGGGCAGAACCCTCACCGTAGAAGGTCAGCGCGAGCTGCGCCAGAACGCCAGCAAGTTCGCCTCCCGCATCCATGAACGCTGCGAGGGCCGGTTCGCACGCACCTTCGAGTTTGATTTCACCGTCGAGGGAAAAGAAATTCAGAACAGGCATCAGGACGGGGTGCTGACGATCATCGTACCCAAATCGAAGAAGGAATAAGGCAGTACCATGGACGATATGCACAAGAACGACACACAAGGCACGGCAGTGATTCCTGACAACCACCAGCTTCAGCCGGCTTCGCCACCGCAGGGGCTCTCCGCGGAAGACGCGGATCTCCCCATCGATCTGAGCGATCTGGCTTTCGAGACGACCGAGGAGCTGGAGCCGCTGGACGAGGTCGTCGGCCAGAGCCGGGCCATGTCGGCACTGGAGGTGGGCTTGGGCATTCACCAGAAGGGGTACAACATCTTCGCGGCGGGCCTGACTGGCAGCGGCAAGATGCAGACGATCAAACACAGTTTGCAGAAACGGCTGGACGGCTCGACGACCCCCAGCGACTGGGTCTACGTGTACAACTTCACCGACTCCGACCAGCCCTTGGCCATCAGGCTCTCGCCCGGGAAGGGCCGGCAGCTCGAAAAGGACATGGATCGGCTCATTCAGCGCCTCAAGGAAGCGTTGCCCAAGGCGTTCCGCCAGCAGGATTTCCGAGAGGAGAAGGAGCAGATCAGCCGCAAGTACGAAGAGCAAATCGAGGAACACACGAACCGGCTGGCGAAAATGGCCAAGGACCGCGGGTTTGAAATCGGGTTCACGCCGGGCGGCCGCGTCTCGTTTCTGCCATACATTGAAGGCAAGCCGGCCGAGACCCGCGAGCAACTCGAAAGTCTCTCCGAGGCGGAGAGGACCCGGATTGCCGAGAGTGAAAAGGAGCTTGCCCGCGAGGTTGGCAGGCTCATGCAGGAACAGTACCAGATGATGCAGAGCCTCAGCGAGGAGGTGCGAGACGTCGAGCGGCAATTCGCTGATTTCGTGATCATTCCCATGATCGAAGCTATCAAGCAGTCGTACCAGGAATACGATCGCGTGCAGCAGTATCTTGACCTTGTGCACAATCACATCCTGGACAATCTCTCCAATTTCCAGGAGGGCGGCGGCGGACCCCAGCCCGTTCCGCCACAACTCCAGGCCATGCTCGGGCGCGAGGCGGAAAGCCCCCTGCTCGAATACAAGGTCAACGTTGTGGTGGATAACAGCCAGACCCGGGCCGTGCCTGTCATCGTCGAGGAGGCGCCCACCTACCGCAATCTCTTCGGAAGCATCGACCGCACCGTGGATCGGTGGGGCCGACTCATCACGGATTTCACCCAGATCAAGGCGGGCAGCCTGTTGCGAGCCAATGGCGGCTATCTCGTGTTCAACATTGAAGACGCGCTGACGGAGCCGTTTGTCTATAAGAGCCTCAAGCGGGCTCTCAAGAGCGGCTCCATCGAACTGGAAAGCTACAACGCGTGGGTACCTTTCAGCATGGGCGGGCTGCGCCCCGAGCCGATCCCGATCGATACAAAGGTCGTCGTCGTGGGCAACCCGCTCTTGTACTACATGCTGCAATTTTATGACGACGAGTTCCCGTTCTTGTTCAAGATCAAGGCGGATTTCGGCACGGAGATGCCTCGCGGCGACAAGGAGGAGATGGAGTACGCCCAATTCGTGGCGGCGGTCACAAAACGGGAGAAGCTCAGGCCGTTCACCCGGGAGGCCGTTGCCGAGGTCATCCGCTTCGGGTCGAGACAGGTGGCGGACAGAACCAAGCTCCTGACCCGCCTGTCGGAAACGGCCGATCTGATCCGTGAGGCCGATTACTTCGCTCGCATCCGCGATGCCAGACGGGTAGAGGCCTCCCACGTGGAGGAGGCACTGGACAATCGCGTCTTTCGATCCGACCGCATCGCGGAGAAAATCCGCGAGCTGATCGAGGACGGCACCCTGCTCGTCGACACGCAAGGCAGCAGGATCGGCCAGGTGAACGGGCTGGCTGTCATCGACCTCGGGGATTACGCCTTCGGCAGACCCACTCGTGTGACGGCGTCCCTGGGACTGGGCACCGAGGGACTGATCAACATCGAGCGGGAAGCGAAACTCTCCGGCAGAACTCACGACAAGGCGGTCCTCATCATCACCGGGTACCTGCGCAACAAGTACGGGCAAAAAAGGCCGCTCACCCTGTCGGCGAGCATCACGTTCGAGCAAACGTACAGCGGTATCGAAGGAGACAGCGCCAGCGCCGCGGAGATTTATGCGCTCGTCTCCAACCTGGCCCAGTTGCCTATCCGCCAGGACATCGCCGTCACGGGCTCCGTGAACCAGTGGGGCGACATCCAGGCGATCGGCGGCGTCAACGAGAAGATCGAGGGATTCTTCGACGTCTGCCGCGTCGTGGGCCTGACCGGCCAGCAGGGGGTGTGCATCCCGCAGAGCAACGTGAAGAACCTCATCCTCCGCAAGGATGTACGGCAGGCCATCGCCGACGGCGAGTTTCACATCTATCCGATCCGCATGGTCGATGAAGGCATCGAGCTTTTGACAGGCTTCAAAGCAGGCTCGCCCGAAGAAGCAGACACGATCCACTGGCGCGTGGACCAGCGATTGGGGCGAATGACTGAAACGTTGCAGGGCATGGCCGGGCTGCGAGAGACGCGGATCATGCCGGCGCAGCAGGAGCCGCACGAGCCCCCCGCCCCCCCGCCACTGCCCGACGATCAGCCGTAAACGCGACGCTTGCCAATCAGACGGCCTGCCTGGCAACGGCGAACATCTCCCGGCAGAAGGCCGGTAAGTCCTCGGGGCAGCGGCTGGTCACCAGATTGCCATCGACCACCACCTCCTGATCGAGGTACTCGGCGCCGGCCGCCCTGGCATCGTCACGAATTCCCGGCCAGCATGTGGCCCTGCGGCCCCGCAGAACGTCGGCGGAGATCAGAGTCTGGATGCCGTGGCAGACGGCGGCGACCGTCTTGCCCGCATCGAGCATGCTCCGGGCGATCTCCACGGCTTCCGGCTGCAACCGCACGCGCTCCGGCGCTTTGCCTCCGGGCAGGACGAGCAGATCGTAGTCTTCCGCGCTCACCTCAGATATCTTCATGTCCGGCTCGAAGTCGTACCCGTGCTTGCCCACGATCCTCTTGCCGTCAGGAGTCGCCACGTCGATCTCCCAGCCCTCTTCCTTCAGACGGTAATATGGATAGAAAAACTCGATATCTTCCACGTCGCTGGCGACCAGAATGAGAGCTTTCATGGTTCTCTCCCTATCAGTTTTGTGGAACCTTCAGGACGACATACTGACTTGCCTGACCGTCGGTTATCAGGAGCAGAGCCCTGCCCCCGGCCACTGCGGCGGCGACGGCATCTTTGAACTCCGCCACGCTGTTGACCGGCCGGCGGTTGACCTCCCGGATGATGTATCCGGCCCGCAGGCCCTTCTCCGCGGCCTCGGAGCCCGGCGTGACTCCTGTGATCACGACGCCGGCCTGATTATCGAGCCCATACCGCTCCGCCAATTCCGCGGTCAAGTCCTGGACACCCAATCCCAGCGGGCGCGTTTCCTCCGGACGGCTGCGCCGTTCCCGTTGCCGGCTGAGCAGTTCCTCACTTGAGGGACGCTTATCCAGTTTCGCTTGAAACGTTCTGCGCTGTCCATCGCGCAACACCTCGATGTCAACCGTCTGCCCGGGCTTACGGCCGGCGATAAGGTTACGGAACTGGGCCGCCGATTCGATGGCCATATGATCGAACTCCAGTACGATATCACCGCGCTCCAGACCAGCGACGGCAGCAGCGGAGCCCTCCGTCACCTGCGTGACGACGACGCCCCTCGTTTCCTTCAGATCGAGGGCTTCCGCCAGATCGGGCGTCAGGTCCTGCGGATAGACGCCCAAGTAGCCCCGTTCGACAGAGCCTGTCTGGATGAGTTGGTGGGCAACGTCCTTGGCCATATTGATCGGAATGGCAAAACCGATTCCGATGTTGCCGCCGCTGGGCCCGACAATCGCGGTGTTGATCCCGACTGCTTCGCCATCGAGGTTGATGAGCGGACCGCCGGAGTTGCCCATATTGATGGCCGCATCCGTCTGAATGAAGTTTTCATAAGTCGAGATGTTCAACCCACTTCTACCCTTGGCGCTGACGATTCCGGCGGTGACTGTGTGGCTCAGCCCCATGGGATTGCCGATGGCCAGCACCCACTCGCCGACCTCGAGGGCATCGGAGTTTCCCAACGCCACAGGAGTCAAATTGTTGGCATCAATTCTGATGACAGCGACATCGGACTCGGGATCGGTCCCAACGAGCCGAGCCTTCATGATGCGGCCTTGCGCCAGCTCCACCATCACTTCGTCCGCGCCACTCACCAGGTGGTTGTTCGTGAGAATGTGGCCCTCGCTGGAGATGATGAAGCCGGAACCCTGGGCCCTCTGCGTGTACTCTCGCTGGGGCAGTCGGCCCTGAGGCGATCGGCGAAAGAAGAAATTGAAGAGGTCCTCGCCGGATGGATCGGAGGATTCCTCGTCCGGCGTAGGCCTTGTGCGAGGAGACGTTGCAGCGATCTTTCGCCTCGTCACGATTCCGACGACTCCAGGCGAGGCTTTTTCCGCTACAGAGGCGAATGCCTTGCCCATTTGCTGCAAAACAGCAATATTCCTCTGCTCCTGTGCCGGCAGCGGCGCGCAGGCGATCAACACCAACCAGATGAGCCACACAACAGGAGCGACCGGTCCGGATCGCCCCTGCGAGGGCGTCGTTGCCTCGCTCATTAGCCACTTCCTTTCTGCGCTTGATCTCGCATCGTCTCGATGGATAAACCCTCAGGCTTTCTTACCGGGACCGGATCGGGAAAGAAATAGGGAGATTGCTGAATCGCCGACTGCAAATCACGCCTCAGCAATGTCCCCGGCCCATGCGTCCGACGGAAGCCTTTGATGGAGCCGTGTACTTGGGATGAGCCCATTTCCGGTCCACCAACTTTTATTCAGGAATGTTGATAGTAGTGGTTGACACGCACAGATAGGCAGCTTACTATCAGATAGTGACAAAGGAGTGTACATCGCCCTTATGGCATCAGGACGGAATGGAAACCGTGAAGAGGGGGATTGCAGAACATGAGTATCCGTGTAGTGCTTGCCGACGATCATGCGATTGTACGTCATGGATTGGGGAGGGCCATTCAGCAGGAAGATGATATGGTGGTGGTCGGCCAGGCCGAGGATGGGCATACAACTGTGGAGCTGGCAAGAGAGCTCACGCCCGATGTTGTGGTGATGGACATCAGCATGCCGGACCTGAACGGCATTGAGGCCACGCGGGAGATTCGGCGGGAGGCCCCGGACGTCAAAGTCGTAGCCCTGTCCATGCATTCCGCCAAGCGGTACGTCACCGAGATGTTCAAGGCCGGCGCCGTCGGCTACCTGCTCAAGGACTGCGACTTCGACGAGTTGGCCAGAGCCATCCGCACGGTCGCCGAGGGGAAAACCTACGTCAGCCCGTCCATCAGCAACGTCGTTGTGGAAGACTTGGTGCATGGGGAGGAGAAACTGGATGCCAATGCCTTCTCCGTCCTGACTCAACGCGAGCGAGAGGTCCTTCAACTGCTGGCGGAGGGCAAGACCACCAAACAGATCGCGCTTCGGCTCCACATAAGCCCCAAGACCGTCGAAGCGCACCGCCTTCGCGTGATGAACAAACTCGATATCGATAACGTTGCGCTGCTGACGAAGTACGCGATCCAGGAAGGTCTCACCTCCCCGGAGCCTTGAATCATCAATACCGAGCCGGCGTCTCTATCGGCGCACCGACTGTCCCGACGATCTGCACAGTCGTGGCCTGCAAACCCTTCACGCCTGCCTCGGCAGTATATCTGACGGTTGTTCCAATCCTCAGGCGGTCGAACTCGTCGTGCAAAACGCTGTTCCTGTGAAAGTAGATTTCCTCCTGCGTATCCGTTGCCCTGAGGAATCCGTACCCTTCCTTCGGGAACAGCTTATGAACGACCGCTGTAACCTGCTGATCGGGGTGGGTCTTGATCTCGCCCTGCTGTAACCTGACCAATTTCTCCAGTCGGCGTGCGGCGACGTTGAAAGCGTCCCTGAGCACGACTTCCAGCGGGTCGTGCATATCGCCCTCGCTGGGTTCTCGCCGTACGACCAGCTCATGGCCCGGCGGAACCGTCATATCGATCCGAACGCGGTAAGGATTGCCGATGCTCTGGTGCTCCTGCCGCTTCTCTACGGCTACGCGGCAGCTCGACAAATACCCGCAGACGCGCTCCAGCTTCGCTGCTTTCAAACGGATAAGGTCTTCAATCTCGTCAGTGTTCTGAATTCCTTTGAATGACATCTCCAATGGAACCTGCATGATATTGCTCCATTTTATGATTTCTGCAATCGGTAATTGTTGCCTGCCACTTTTGTGGCCTACTAATCTATAGTGGTGATTTCCCTTCCCCCGCGCTAGGGAATTTGCTGATGTGCGCTTGCCAATTCGTTGCCGGATGAACAGTCGCCGCGACTTGCCACGTGGCCGCTCCCCCGGAGGCGCTGCGGCTGTTCAGACTTTCAGAGGAGCCGATTGAGGAGTTTCCCCGTTTTCGATTGTGCGGGTGGCGGGCACGATCAAGAGGCAGAGCCGCAGCCGGCATCGTGAGTAGATAGAGCGCCTCGCGAACTGGCTGCATCGGGAGAAACCTGCATGTTGCGAAGTGCCAAGAGCTTGCGGGATTATCACATCCACGCCACGGATGGGAACATCGGTCGCGTGAAGGATTTTCTGTTTGACGGCCAGGCGTGGGTGATCCGATACGTCGTGGTGGATACCAGCGAATGGCTGCCGGGCAAGAAGGTCCTGCTCATCCCGGATGCGCTCGGCGCGCCCAGCACAGAGGGCGAGATTCTGCCGGTGGCGCTGACGCGCGATGACGTGGAAAACAGTCCGGATGTGGAGGCGGATAAGCCCGTCTCACGACAGCACGAGGTGGATCTGTTCGAGTATTACGGCTGGTCTCCCTACTGGGGCACCGGCCGTGAAGGACCAACTCCACACGCGGCGAGAACGCAGGAGGCGACGGCCGTCGCTACCCCGGGAAGTTCCGACCTGCGCAGTATGCGGGAAGTCGCGGGCTACGCCATCCATGCCACCGACGGGCACATTGGACACGTGGAAGATTTCATCATCGATGATGAGAGCTGGGTCATTCGATACATTGCGGTCGATACAAGGAACTGGCTGCCCGGACGAAGAGTGATCATCTCCCCCGACTGGGTGAGCCACATCGACTGGCAAAGCAGGTCCGTTTCGATCGAGCACTCGAAGGATGAGGTCCGGCACAGCCCGCCGTACGATCCCAGTCAGCCCGTGAACAGGCAGTACGAGGTCCATCTGTACGACTACTACGGCCGGCCCAAGTACTGGACTTAAGCAATAGAAAATTGCGCCGCCATCCCCGGGAGCACAGTGATGTTGATCAGCCTGACGGAACTCAAGAGCTATAGGATCGAGGCCACCGATGGCGATATTGGCAGGATCGATGATCTGCTGTTCTTCCGGGGCGAATGGGTCGTCCGTTATCTGGTGGCAGCCACGGAGGACCGGGATACGGAGCCCATGCTCGCGGTGGCGGATATCCGCCGACTGGATCGACGCAGACATGTCCTTTTCATCAACATCTCGCGGGATGAGGTGTCCAACGCCCGCACGGTGGACGTCGAGCAGCCGCCCGACGAATCCAATAAGGACGAAGGGCACGAGTTGTACGGCTGGCCGCCATACTGGCTGGAGGAGGGACGCGAGGCGGCGCCGATGGGCGCCGAGTCCGGCGTGGAGGAGCCGGTGAAGAACCCGGACGTCGAGGAGTTTGAGAGCCCGGAGCTGCAGCGGGCAAGCGACCTGCCGGGGCTGTACAGCATCCAGACCGATGGCGGCGAGGCCGGAACGCTCAAGGATTTCGTCGTCGAGGACGAAAGCTGGGCCATTCCATACCTGGTGATTGACACGAATACATCTCTGCAGGCGCCTCGAAGGGTACTGGTTGCGACGGATTACGTGCAGCGCGTCGATTGGCTCGGCAAGAGCATCCAGGTATCGCTGTCCATCGAGGATGTCGCCGGCAGTCCCGCTTTTACCTCGGAAGAGCTGATCACTCCGGAGTTCGCGCACAGCTTGCGCGAGTACTACGACAGGTACTCGAAGTGAATGATCTGCGCCAAAGAATGAGAAACAAATGTCCAATTCGCTGGGAGATACGCGATGACTACAGGCATAAGCAGCTTTGATCAGTCTTTGAATACGACCATCGAGTGGCTCAAGGAGGTCCAGGAGGAGATGGGTCTCGACGACGAGCAGCGGGCGTTCAGAGTTCTGCGAGCGGTCCTGCACGCATTGAGGGACAGGTTGACCGTGGAGGAGGCGGCGGACTTTGCCGCACAACTGCCGATGCTGCTGCAGGGCGTGTACTACCACGGCTGGACCCCGAGAGGCAAGCCGCAGAAGATACGAAGCCGGGACGAATTCCTCGACAAGGTTGCCGAGAACCTCCTGCGCGAGCATAACCCGGAGGAGGCGGTGCGGGCCGTATTCACCGTCCTCGAGAGGAGGATGCCCGACGGCGAAATCGAGGATATCAAGAGGATTCTGCCCCAGCCCATTCGCGACCTGTGGCCATGAAAGGCGGTACGAGAAGTCGCTCTCATCACACACCAAGTCTTGACGGGAGGCAAAAAACACGGTAAGCAAGGTCCGTCGTTCCGCGGGCATCGGCCTCTTGCCGGCTCCGCGACGGGCCGGGCAGAGATGCGATTTTCCCGCGAGATGCCAGCGGGGCGTGCACCCGCACGGACAGGATCGATGTTGATGAGCGAAAGGACTCAGGAATCGGTATGACGGATCAGCAGCCAGCGATGCCTCTGCATCGAACATCTATAGCCTACTTCTCCATGGAGATCGGTCTCGAGTCGGAAATGCCCACGTACAGCGGCGGCCTGGGCATCCTGGCAGGCGACACCGTGCGCACCGCCGCCGATATGGAGGTGCCGTTCGTCGCCGTGACATTGCTGCCTCGCAAGGGCTACTTCCATCAGGACCTCGATGCCCAGGGCAATCAGATCGAGGCGCCGGAGTCGTGGAAGGTCGCGGACCATCTCAGGAAGTTCAATGCGCGTGTCACGGTTGTCATCGAGAAGAGGGAAGTCAAGGTCCGGGCGTGGCGTTACGATGCCATCGGGCTGACCGGCTTCACGGTGCCTGTGCTGTTCCTGGACACCGACCTACCGGAGAATGATAAAAGGGACCGGGAGCTGAGCTACTACCTCTACGGCGGCGACAACCGATACCGGCTCTGCCAGGAATACGTGCTGGGCGTCGGCGGCGTACGCATGCTGCGGATGCTCGGATATGAGCACATCGACCGCTTCCACATGAACGAAGGACACGCGGCCTTTCTGGTCCTCCAGTTGCTCGACGAGGAGCTGAACCGGACAGGCCGAACGAGGATCAAGCCGCAACACATCGAAGTCGTGCGAAGACAATGTGTGTTCACGACGCATACTCCCGTTCCCGCCGGTCATGACAAATTCCCCATGAGTCTCGTGCGAAAGGTGATCGGCCCGCACAAAATCTGGCACGTGGAGCAGGAATTGTCGGGCAACGGCGACACGCTGAACATGACCTATCTGGCGCTGAATTTCAGCCACTACGTCAACGGCGTCTCCAAGCAGCACGGGCGGGTGTCGCAGGAAATGTTCAACTCTTATCGCATCGACGCGATCACGAACGGCGTCCATGCCGCCACGTGGACCGCCCAGCCGATCCGCAGGCTGCTCGACCGCTACATCCCCGCCTGGCGGCAGGACAACCTCAGCATCCGATACGCCTTGAGCGTGCCGCCGCAGGAGGTCTGGGACGCTCATGCCCGCTGCAAATCCAAACTGATCGCCTACGCGGCCAAACACGGCAGAGTGAAGCTCGATCCAGCGGTGTTCACCATCGGCTTCGGCCGGCGGGCCACCGCGTACAAGCGGGCTGACCTGATCTTCCGGGACCTCGATCGTCTCAGGCAGATCGCATCCGGCGCGGGACCATTCCAGATCGTCTTCGCAGGCAAAGCGCATCCGCGCGACGAGCCGGGCAAGAGACTGATCCGGCAAGTCTTCGAGGCCGCCGAATCGCTCGCTCCAGCGGTCCGCGTCGCCTATCTGCCAGACTATGACGTTGATGTGGCCAGGGTCCTCATTCCCGGCGTGGACCTGTGGCTCAATACTCCGCAGCCGCCCCACGAGGCCTCCGGGACAAGCGGGATGAAAGCCGCCCTTAACGCCGTGCCCTCGCTCAGTATCCTTGACGGCTGGTGGATCGAAGGCTGCGTCGAGAACCTGACCGGCTGGGCCATCGGACGCCTCAGGAGACGTACGAGCAGGAAGGTGAACACCTCGGCAAGAGACGCGTCCGCCTTGTACGACAAGCTGGAGAGCACGATCCTCCCAATGTTCTACAACGACCGGCCGCGATACCTGCGCATCATGCTCTTTGCGCTGGCGCTCAACGGATCATTCTTCAACACGCAGCGAATGCTCCAGGAGTATCTCCTGAAGGCCTATACGCAGTAAGTCATTCGCAGAGGTCACGATATGGATGCCCTTTCCGCCGCTTTGCTGTTGTTTCTGGTTCTCGATCCGATCGGCAATGTCCCGGCGTTCCTCTCCATTCTCAGCAACGTGCCTTCGGAGCGCCACGCGCACATCATCGCCAGAGAGCTTCTGATCGCGTTGGCGACGCTGATCCTGTTTCTGTTCATTGGCAAGTACATCCTCATGGCCCTGAAGATCTCGCAGGCCTCGCTCGGGGCGGCCGGCGGCATCATCGTGTTCCTGATCGCCCTGCGAATGATCTTTCCCGGCCCGAAAGGGGCAATGGTCGAGGAGGTGGACGGCGAACCGTTCATCGTGCCGCTGGCGATTCCCCTGATTGCCGGCCCGGCTGCGATGGCGACTCTCATGCTGCTGATGGCCCGTGAGCCCTGGAACTGGCCCCGATGGCTGGGGGCCCTGCTGCTGGCGTGGAGCGCATCGAGCGTCATCCTGCTGCTGGCCAACCAACTGTCGCGGCTGCTCGGAAAAAGGACGATCATCGCCATCGAGCGGTTGATGGGACTGGTGCTCACCGCCGTCGCTGTGCAGATGCTCATCGACGGCATCGAACAGGCGTACACCACGATGACGCAAGGTAAGTAATAGCGATTCGTTCCAGGATTTCGTATCTCCGGGTGGCATCGTCAAGGCCGCAGGTATTGGCGATGGTTGGACCTAGTCCCGAGAAAGCCATCGCCAAGCTTCGCTTGACGATGCCACCCAGATTACTGTAGCTCGCTGCGAGGAACTCAACTGAAATCAGTGTAACGCACCGGATACGACGTCACAGGCCGTAGTATTCTCTGCACTCTCGCTCGCGGCCACGGACCACGCGCTTGCCCTCCAGCTTCCCGCGCTCCGCCGTCACGACGGTACACTGCTGCTGCTCGCCGCCCTTCTCGAAATAGATCACGACCCAGTCGTGCGTTTTGCCGCTGCGGTGGGCAAGAGCGGTATTTGAGAACAGTGCCGTAAAGCTCCAGCCCCCGCGTTTGGCTCGCAGGACCGGCAGCCAGGTCTCCCCTTCCGGATTGAACCGCTTCGGCGCGATCTTCCTCAGTTGATCCTTCTGAGCTTTTGTCCGGTACTCTTCATCGATCTCCAGAAGGGTACTGACAGGCGGACGCCCTTGCTCTTTCCCTTCCTGCGGCGGCTGTCGCAGCCTTCGTCGGGCGGAGCGGCTCAACATGCCGGATAGCGCAATGCGTGCGCCCTCCGCCCGGTCCGGGCCAATCCCCTGCACCTGCTCCAGGCGCCCATCGTGGGCCGCCAGCTCAAGTTCTTCCAAGGTGCTGATGCCGAGCTGCTCATGGATGCGCTTGGCCAGTTCGTCGCCGATGCCCGGCACCTCGGTAAAGAGTTTTCCCGGCCAGACCTCGCTTTCGAGCTTGTCCTCCAGGCCCAGGTGGCCGGTGGTGGCGATCTCCTGGATCGAGCCCGCCAGCCTTTCGCCGATGCCCGGCAGGGCTCGCAGCGCCCGGTCGCCATCTTGCTGCATCAGCTCGGTGACCGGCTGATCCAGATCCCGGACCGTCTGTGCCGCGTTGCGGTAACTGCGGACCCGGAACGCATTCTCCTCCTCAAGCTCCAGCAGGTCCGCCACGTGGTCCAGCCTGTCCGCGATCTCCTGGTTACTGATCCCGTCTCTTCTCACGGCATGCTCTCCATAGGTCGCCTGCTTTCTCGATGATGGACAAGTCCGTTCTCCCACTGTTATACCACTGCCGAGGCCTCAGTCGAGCAATAAGGCAATTCCTCACCGGCCCGTGCGCAACGGCGTATTCCCTCGCCCTGCACGACGTGCTATAAGCGAAGGACAGACCCAGCTTCGCAAGGGAACAAGATATGAATAAACAAGAGCGACAAAAGCAGATGCGTCAGCTCGACGAGGAGATTCGCGTCTGTGTGAAATGCCCGCTGCACAAGAGCCGGACTCACGCGGTCCCGGGAGAAGGCCCCATTCCCAGCGACGTATTCATTCTCGGCGAGGCCCCGGGGGGCCAGGAAGACCGCAAGGGCCGGCCATTCGTGGGACCTTCGGGGATGATTCTTGAGCAGCTTCTGGAGGTGGCCGGACTCAGTCGGGAGCAGGTCTATATCACGTCCTGCGTGAAGTGCCGGCCCCCAAATAACCGGACGCCGCACGCGGACGAGCTGGACACCTGCCAGACGAACTGGCTGGACCGCCAGCTTGACCTGGTGAACCCGAAACTCGTCGTCCTGCTCGGGAAGGTGGCGATGAGCCGACTTCTTCAGGAGGAGGGCGGCCTGAGGATTCTGCACGGCCAGACCGTCCAGCGCGACGGCCGGCTGTATCTGATCACCTACCATCCCGCCGCCGCATTCAGAGTCCCGGAGACAAGACTGAGCATGAGGCAGGACATGGCCAGGCTCAAGCAACTCCTGACGTGATCGCGGGCAAGGCGCCAACGATATGATGAATCGACTCTTCCGTCGCCCTCTCAGGGTTTCACCGCCGCCGGCTCGCCTCTGAGGTTCTCCATGATCTGCTCGAAGACCACGTCAGATTTGTCCCTGCAGCCGAATACCCCTGCGCGGATGGTCATTGCGGTTTGCGAGTAAGGCAAGGCCACCAGACGGACGGCGATGTAGTCTTGCTGCACGTCGAACATATCGATCTGGGCGGCGACGCCATCCTGCTTATCGTAGAGCACCTTCAAGCCGAGGTCTCTGACGGCCCGATCCGCCGCCTGATAGACCTCGGCGATCTGGTAGTCCAGCCGCGCGTGGAGGGCGTCGAAGCAATAACTTGCTCGGACATCCGGCCCGGTTTCCACCGGCCTCGGCCCGCACCCCGGGCACAGCAGGCTGCCGATCGCGACGAGTGTTGTCAGAGACGCCACGTGGAGCACTTCCGGGAGAGTTCTCATCATGCGTGCCCTTTCCTGCAATTCAGATTAAGACCTATTATTGCACAGATCCTGCGGCGTGTACACAAGGAAATTGATAGTCCGGGCCGGGACAATTGCTCAGTTGTCCCACGGGGCCGGCCCCACCGCTCGGACAAAATCGGCTGCCTGGGCCGACGCTATCTGTGCTCCCGAGCCCCTGCTACTTCTCGTGGACGACGAACGTGACCTTCATATCCACGCGGAACTCCGTGATCTTGCCGTCCTCTATCTTGACCTGCTGCTCTTTGATCCAGGCGCCCCGGACATCGTCCACGGTCTGCACGGCACGATCGATCCCCTGGCGGATGGCATCCTCGAAGCTCTTTTCCGACGAAGCGCTGATCTCAATGACCTTGGCGACAGACATTTCTACACCTCGCTCTCCCTAGCATTCGATAAAGACGTTCCGCATTACCACACTAACTCGATGGCTGTCAAAACCAGCGATACAGCGTACGGGGGTGATTGTCCCGCAGACTAAGGAAATTCCTTATTCCAGATAAGTAAGATTCTGATTCTGCATATTAGCCCTTGCAATGGTTCTCTATCGTGATTACTATGGCTGCATCACTGAAGGAGAGGCCGATAGAACCTCGGATGGCTTGGAGATTGGGGCATGGCAGGAGACATAAAAGACGAATCCACAAGAAGCAAAGCAAAGCGGCACAAACGCGAGAGAGAGCGAGAGACGATGCACAAGGCGGAGGCGACTGATGTGCAGCCCAGCGCAGGACCGTCCGAGGAGCCGGAAAAGCACGCCGAAGAACCGGAGCCGGTGGAGCCACGCCAGAGGGCCTCTTGCCCGGTGGTGGGCGTGGGCGCCTCGGCCGGCGGACTGGAGGCGCTCCAGGGGCTCTTCGAGCACGTGTCCAAGGATTTGAACGTGGCATTCGTCGTGGTTCAGCACCGCGCTGTGGATCGCACGAGCGTGATGAGATCCTTGTTGGAGAAGCACACGCAACTCGCTGTCAAGGACATTGAGGATGGCATGAAGATCGAACCGGGTACGCTGTACCTGGGTCCCGCCGAAAAGGACGTCTCGATCCTGAATGGGTCGCTGTTCCTCATCGACCCTCCGCCGCACGTCGGTGTGCACCTGCCCATCGACTCCTTCTTCCGCTCCCTGGCCCAGGACGAGGCGGAGCGGGCCATTGGCATCGTCCTCTCGGGCGTCGGCTCCGACGGCACGCTCGGACTCAGGGAGATCAAGGCCGCCGGAGGTCTGGCCATCGCCCAGGAGGAGACCCAGGCCAAGTACGACTCCATGCCCCGAAACGCTATCGACACCGGAATGGTCGATTTCGTCCTGCCGGTGGAGAAGATGGGCGAGCAGTTGGCCCGGTACCTCCGACATCCGTTCCTGGCGAAACCGAAGCCTCCGGATGTAGAGGAAAAGAGCCTGGAAAGCCTGTTCCAGAAGATCTTCATCCTGATCCGCGGCGAAACTGGCCACGACTTCTCCCATTACAAGCGCAACACGATCCAGCGAAGGATCGCCCGGCGGCTGGCCGTCCACCAGATCGAGAATCTCGATCAGTACATCAGGTTCCTCCAGGAGAACCCGGAGGAAGTCAAGACCCTGGCCAGGGAGATGCTGATCACGGTGACGAATTTCTTCCGGGACCACGAGGCATTCGAGAAGCTTCAGGAGCAGGTAATCGCCCCGTTGGTCAACCAGAAGGTGTCGGATTCCTTCATTCGGATCTGGGTGGCCGGCTGCGCTACGGGCGAGGAGGCCTACAGCATCGCGATGATGCTGTATGAGGAGATCACCCGGAGTCAGAAGCGCTTCAGCATCCAGATTTTCGCCACGGATGTCGATGAAGAGTCCGTCGAGACGGGCCGCCGCGGCCAGTATCCCAAGAGCATCGCCGGCGACGTCTCCCCGGCCCGACTCAAGCGATTCTTCGTCGAGGAGAACAACTACTACAAGGTCAAGAGCAGCATCCGCGAGATGATCGTCTTCGCCAAGCACAACCTGACCAAGGACAGCCCATTCTCCAAGCTCGACCTGCTTTGCTGCCGCAACGTCCTGATCTACATGGACTCGACCCTGCAAAAGAAGCTGATCCCCATGTTCCACTACACGCTGAACCCGGGCGGCTCTCTGTTCCTGGGCGAGAGCGAATCCGTCGGGCCGTTTTCCGATCTGTTCACCCCGGTCGATGCCCGGCACAAGATCTTCAAGCGCAAGCCCGTGAACGCGGGCTGCGAGCCGGACATGGAGGTTGGTGATTATCCCCGGGCCGAGCCGGCCCGAAAGGACAAGGCACAGGCGAAGAAGCGACAGCAGGTGACCGGCGAGATCGCGGAGAAGGTGATCCTGCGCGATTATTCCCTGCCCTGTGTCCTGGTCAACGAGAACTACGACATCGTGTATTACAATGGCGATGTGAGCAAGTACCTGATCCAGCCGGGCGGCAAGCCGACGATCAGCATCCTTCAAATGGCCCGGCCGGAAATCCGCTACAGGCTCAATCTGCTGGTCAAACGCGCATTCCACGAAAAGCACGTCGCTATGGAGAAGGACGTCCAGGTGCGGACGAACGATCACTATATCGATGCCGATATCGTCGCGCGGCCAATCAGTGAACCGGACATCGGCGAGAACCTCATGCTCGTGATCTTCCAGGTCAAGCAGGAAGAGAAGAAGCCCGGCGCCGAGGAAGCACCGGTCGATATGCCCGAGCACGAGAAAGACGGCCGCATCCGCGAACTCGAGCAGGACCTGCAATCCACCAAGGAATACCTCCAAACCACCGTCGAGGAGCTGGAGACCAGTAACGAGGAGCTCAAATCATCCAACGAGGAGCTGCAATCGACGAACGAGGAATTGCAGTCCACGAACGAGGAGCTGGACACCAGCCGCGAGGAGCTCCAGTCGACGAATGAGGAGCTGCGCACGGTCAACTCCGAGTATCAGCAGAAGATCGACGAGCTCTCCAAGGGCTACGACGACCTGAACAACCTGATGATGACGGCCGAGATGGCCACGCTGTTCCTGGACCGGGCCCTGAGGATCCGGCGGTTCACGCCGACGGCCCGCAGGATGTTCCGGCTGATCGACCGGGATGTCGGGCGGCCGCTCGCAGACATTGTGACCAACCTCAAGTACGAAGGTCTCATCGAGGACATCAAGACTGTGCTCGAAACCCTCACACAGGTCGAGAAGGAGGTCCAGGGCGAGAGCGACCGATACTATCGGATGCGGATCGTCCCCTACCGGACCGCGGAGAACGTCATCGATGGCGCTGTCGTCACCTTCGTGGATATCACCGAATATAAGAACGCTATGCTGGCCTCCATGGAAGCGAGCGATTTCGCCCAGGCGGTCGTCGAGACCGTCCGCCAGCCACTGCTCATCCTCGACGGAAACCTCAAGGTGATTGACGCCAACCTTGCGTTCTACCGGGGTTTCCAGGTCCCTCAGGAGGAGACCGTCGGCCAGCTCATCTACGATCTGGGCAACCATCAGTGGGATATCCCCGAGTTGCGCACGCTGCTCGAGCAGATCGTGCCTCAAAACACGAAGTTCGGGGGTTTCAGGGTCTCCCACGACTTTCCGCGGATCGGGCCAAGGACGTTGCTGCTGAACGCCCGGCAGACGACCCTCAAGGGCGAGGCCACCGGCCGAATCCTCCTGGCCTTCGAGGATATCACCGAGGAGAAGCAACAGAGAGATCGATAATATGGCAGAGAAGAACACCTCATCCAAGGTATCCAGGGACCTTCGCAAGCGGGCGGAGCAGGCGATGCACGACGAGACTCTGCCCCTGCATGATATGTCCGAGGAGGAGGTGGCGGGCCTGCTGCACGAGCTGCGCGTCCATCAGGTCGAGATGGAGATGCAGAACGAGACACTGCGCCAGGCCCAGGTCGAACTGGAACAGTCGCGGACGAAGTACACGGACCTGTTCGATTTTGCCCCGGTTGGATACCTCGTCTTCGACGGCGACGGCGTCGTCGTCGAGGCGAACCTGACGGCCACCGGCATGCTCCAAGTGGAGCGGTCTCAGTTGATCGGCAAGCCGCTTGTCGCGTTGCTCCAACCGGCAAGCCGGGATCCGTGGCGACTCCATTGTCAGTCAGTCTTCAAGTCCGGCCAGACGCAAGAGTGCGACCTGGAGCTCAAACGAGAAGACGACACCCAGATGGTGGTACGGCTTCGCAGCCAGCCCGTGAAGAACGAGAAAGACGAGGTCGTCCAGTGCCGCACCGCGATGACTAATATCACCGCCCTGGCCAGGGCCGAATACCGGCTCAGGGATTCCGAGCGGCGGTTCCGCACTCTGACCGAAAACTCGCCCGATATCATCGTCCGCATCAACCAGGACATGCGCATCCTCTACGTGAACCGGCCGATTGAGAATATCCTGGGCATGCCGCCCAGCGAATTCGTGGGCCAAACAGTGGACGAGCTCGGCATGCCGGAGGAACTGGCCCAGACCTGGACCCGCGAGATTCAGCAGGTATTCAATACTGCCCGCGCCGGCAAAATGGAGTTCAACGTCAGCACGCCGCAAGGCCTGCGCCACTACATCGCGATCCTCGTGCCGGAATTCGAGAACGAAAAGACGCTCACCACCGTCCTGATAACCGTGCGCGATATCACCGAGCGCGTGGAGGCGGAGGAGAGGTACAGCACGATTCTCCGCAACTCGCAGGACGCGTTCTGCATCTTCGATCGGACCGGCCGCTATATCGAGGTCAATGAGAGCTGTTGCCGGATGTTTGGCCGCAGCAGCGAAGAGATGCTCGGGATGTCGCTGGACGATGTCCTGGAGCCCGATCAACGGCAGGACATGATCGGGCACATGCGCACGGCGTTGACCGAGGGATATGCCCGGTTCCGCTCGTCGCACCGGCGACCCGACGGAACGCTGATCGAATGCGACATCACCGCTCAGAAGCTCGCCGGCGACCGCGTCTTTGTCCTGGCCCGCGACATTACCGAGCTGCGAGCCGCCGAGCAGGCCCTGATGCAGGCCCGCGACGAGCTGGAGGCACGCGTCCGCGAGCGGACGATGCAACTCAACGAGACGGTAGCCACGCTTCAGGAGGAGGTCGCCGAGAAGATCGAGGCCCAGAACCAATTGATGCGGCAGAACGACATCCTCCAGAAGGTCATCAGCGCCATTCCGGTGATGCTGTGCTTCTACGACTCGCAGGGCAACGTGGCCATGGTGAATAAGGAGTTCGAGCGGGTGCTGGGTTACTCCATGAAGGATTTCCAGCAGGCCAGCGCCCTGGAGCTGCTCTGCCCGGACCCGGAGTACCGGCGCGAGGTCTGGCAGTACATGTCGTCGGCGGAGCCCGGCTGGCGGGACCTGCTCGTGCAGCGAAAACGCGGAGGCAAGATCGTCAGCTCATGGGCCAATGTGCGCCTGTCCGACGACTCCCACGTCGCCATCGGGATCGACATCCGCGAGCGCAGGCGGTTCGAGAACCGTTTGCGGGAGAGCGAGGAGCGGTACCGCACGCTGGTCGAGCTTTCGCCGGACGTCATCATCGTCGAGCGGGAGGGCACGATCCTGTTTGTCAATTCCACGGCCGCCAGACTCGCCGGAGCCCAGAAGGCCAAGGACCTTGTTGGCCGATCGATCCTGGATTTCATCCACCCGGACTACGTGGAGCAGGCGAAGGAGAAACTCGCCAGGATCCGTACGGAGCGAGTGCCCCTGCCACCGGAGGAAGAAAAGCTCGTGCGCCTCGATGGCGGCGTGTTGGACGTGGAGGCGGCGGGGATGCCGATCGTGTTCGAGGGCGGCCCGGCCACCCAGATTGTCATGCACGATATCACGGAGCGGAAACAGGCGGAAGAGCGGCTGCGGCGCAGCGCCTGGCAGCTTCAGCAGCAGGCGGAGCTGCTCAATCTCGCGCACGATACGATCATGGTGCACGACCTGGAGGGCCGGATCATCTTCTGGAACCAGGGTGCCGAGCAAAGCTACGGCTGGAGCCGGGAGGAAGCCATCGGAAAGGTCAGCCATGAGCTGCTCAAGACGCGTTTCCCCCACAACCTCGTGGAGATCACCGCCAAGCTCATCGGCGAGGGCCGCTGGGACGGCGAGATGGTTCACACCGCCCGCAACGGAGAAACGATCATTGTATCGAGCCGCTGGGCCCTGCAGCAAGACGAGAGCGGCCAACCCGCCGCGATCCTCGTGATCGACCGCGACATCACCCAGCAGAAGAAGGCCGAGGAGGCCACAGCCGAGGCCAGACGATTTGCGGAGAGCATCATCGACACCGTCCAGGAGGCGCTGCTCGTACTGGGGCCCGATCTCAAGGTGATCCGCGCCAATCATACCTTCTACAGCACGTTCCAGGTCCGCCCGGAGGAGACCGAAGGCCAATATATTTACGACATCGGAAACCGCCAGTGGGATATCCCGGAATTGCGGCGGTTGCTCGAAGAGATCCTGCCTCAAAACGCCAGCCTGGAGAATTTCGAGGTCGAGCACGACTTCCCGCACATCGGGAATCGCACCATGCTGCTGAACGCCCGTAGAATCTATCAGGAAACGCAGGAGATTGAGATGATTCTGCTGGCGATACAGGATATCACCGTCCGCAAGCAGCAGGAGCAGAAGATTCGCGAGAATCAGCACCAGTTAGCCTCGCTGACCGAGGAGTTGCTGTTTGCGGAGGAGCGGGAGCGGCGCCGGCTGGCCCTCATACTGCACGATTCGATCGGGCAATCGCTGGCGTTCTCCAAGCGGGAGCTCGGCGTGGTGCAAAAGCGGATCCCGCCGGCGATGGCCGAGACGATTGAAGGCGTGAAGGAGCAGATCGACCTGGCGATCCGGCAGACCCGCGACCTGACGTTCGAGCTGAGCCCGACCACGCTGCACACCTTCGGCCTGGAGGCCGCCATCGAAGAGCTGGGCGACCAGTTCTCGCGGCAGGAAGGGTTCCAGTATCATTTCGAGGCCGTCGACGGCGACAAGCCGCTCTCGGAGCAGGTCAAAACGTTTCTGTATCGGGCGGTGCGAGAATTGCTTACGAATATTGCCAAACACGCACAAGCCAGCAACGTATTCGTGCGTATCGATCGTATTGACGGGAATATCCGGATTCGCATCAGCGATGACGGCCGGGGCTTCGACGCCTCGGCAAAGGAGCCGGCGGCGGACAGACAACGTTTTGGCATTTTCAGTATTCGGGAACGGCTCAGCCACATCGGCGGATCGTTCCGGATCGCTTCGGACCCAGGCAAGGGAACGGAAGTTACTTTGATTGCACCATTAGACGTCGCTAACCTTACGGACAAGAGGAGTGGCACATCATGAACATAAGGGTTTTACTTGCCGATGACCATGCGATCGTGCGTCATGGCCTGTGCCGATCCATCCAGCAGGAAGAGGATATGGAGGTGGTCGGTCAGGCGGGCACGGGTCTGGCGGCCATCGAGATGGCGAGGCAGCTCACGCCGAATGTCGTTCTGATGGACATCAGCATGCCCGACATGAACGGCATGGAGGCCACCCGGCTGCTCGTCCGCGACACGCCCCAGATGAAGGTGATCGCGCTGTCCATGCACTCGGCCAAGCGGTATGTGCGCGAGATGTTCCGTGCCGGCGCCACGGGGTATCTGCTGAAGGACTGCGAGTTCGACGAGCTGATCGGCGCCATTCGCATGGTCGCGCAAGGCCAGACGTACGTCAGCCCGTCGATCAGCGAGGTGGTCGTCGAGGATTACGTTCGCGGCTCGCTGAAAGAGGAGACCGATGCCTTCTCCGTCCTGACGCAACGGGAGCGAGAGGTCCTGCAACTGATGTCGGAGGGCAACAGCACCAAGCAGATCGCCGCCCGGCTGTTCATCAGTCCCAAGACCGTCGAGGCCCACCGCCTTCGCATCATGCACAAGCTGGACATCGACAACGTGGCGCAGCTTACGAAGTACGCGATTCAGGAAGGTCTGACGACGCCGGAGCCGTGATCGGGACCGCCCCAATGGAGGGATTCACGCTCCTGCCGACGGCGGGAGCCGCACGCACGCATCTTACGCACAGACGTTTCATTCTCTTCGCTGCATCGATACAAAGGACGCTCGGGCGGAGGCAACTGCCCGTCGTATGTCCTCAATCGCCGCCCGCCTGTCCTTTCTGGAGAAGATCGCGCTTCCGACCACAAGGGTGTCCGCCCCGCAATCCACGACGATCGGCGCCGTTTCCGCCGTGATGCCGCCGTCCACCTCCACTCGTGTGGCGGGCCCCGTGAGCTCCCGCACGCGTCTGACTTTCTCCGCCGTTTCCGGCATGAACTCCTGGCCGCCAAAGCCCGGATGAACGGTCATCACCAGGACCATTTCGCAGTACGGGGCCACGTCCACGATGTGCAGGACGTCGGTTTCCGGGTTCAGTGCCACGCCCGCGGTGACCCCGGCCTTGTGCAGATCGTCCACCAGGTCCAGGGACCTGTCCACAGTTTCGATATGGAAGGTGATGTGATCGGCGCCGGCGCGAACGAACGCCTCGGCGTACCGGCGCGGGTCGGAAATCATCAGTTGCACGTCGAAGACGAGAGAGCTGTAGGGGCGCAGGGCGGCCACGATAGGCGGGCCGAAGCTGATATTCGGGACGAAGTGGCCGTCCATGATATCGAACTGGATCATCTTGACGCCGGCCGCCTCGACCTCGGCCACTTCCGCGGCCAGCCGGCCGAAGTCTGCCGCCAGCACCGATGGGACGATCTCGATTGTGCCTGCTTTGAGCAATCGCATCTTACTGCACGAGCGGAAGCCCCGCATCTTTCCAGCCCGCCTTGCCCTCCTCGTAGTCGTAGACGTTCCTGTAGCCCAGCCCGGTCAATCGCTCTGCGGCCACTTGTGAGGTCAGACACGTCTCGCTGTCGCAATACACAACGACATCCCGGCTGCGATCCGGTACGGAAAGCTGCATCTCGTCGTTGAACCGCTCGTCCAGAGGCACGCTGATGGCCGTGGGCAGATGCCCCTTCGCATATTGGTCGGCGGGCAGGACCTCAACGAGGGCTACAGGCCGGCCGCTGTCGATTCTCTGTTTCAGTTCCTCCGTCGTGATGGTTTGCACGGTCAGGCTCCCTCCGCCATGCGCTCCCCTCCCTGTGCCTGCTCCAGCCGTGCCGCCGCAAACGGCCAGTTGGCGATCTTCATGAAGTTGTCCACCCACTGCGCTCGATTGTTCTGGTACTGGAGGTAGTACGCGTGCTCCCACACGTCGCACACGAGCAGCGGAATGGTGTTCCAGATCGTCAGGTTCTGATGTTTGCCCGCCTGCAGAATCAGCAGCCGCCCGGCGATGGGCTCGTACACCAGCACGCCCCAGCCGCTGCCCTCGACAGCCTTGGTGGCCGCCGCAAACTGGCTCTGGGCATTCTGCACGGAACCGAAGCTCTCTTTCATCGCGCGCGCAAGGTTCTCGGGCATCTGTGCCTTCTCGGGCGTCATCGAGTGCCAGAAAAGGGTGTGCAACACGTGCCCGCTGCCGTTGAACGCCAGCTTCTCGCTGAGGGCCTGGACCTGGGCATAGTCATTGCCCTTGCGAGCCGCCTCCAGTTGCTCCAGGGCGCTGTTGAGCCCCTTCACGTACGCGTCGTGATGCTTCGTATGGTGGATTCGCAGCGTCCTTTCGTCGTAGATCGGTTCGAGAGCGTTGTAGTCGTAGGGCAGAGGCGGGAGGCGATAGGTTCCATCCTCGTACGCCTTGGCAAACGCGATGGACGACCCGGACGGCGCCTGGCGTCCGAAGACCGATTCCTCCACCGCTCCCATGCTCAAGAATACAAAGGGCCCGAATTCCAGCAGGTCTCGACGTGACCGATTCGTCCTCATGATCCATCCCTTTCAAATCGATTGTGACAGTGTCGCAATATCGAGGTCGCGCATGAGAGTAAGAGGCAGTCCCTCGCCTGACAATAAGGTAATTGCTTAGATCCGGGCAGGATAATGACCCGCTGCCGTACCCCCGGTGGATCGTTCCCCTCTTGGCGGGGACTCTCGCTGGCGTGCGGCCCTTGCAGAGTTTTCCGGCCTGACAATGCGTAAGAGCCTCACGCCGATCCACTGCCTGCAAGGCAGGCTCGCTGCGTACAATCCGTAGGACTCAAGGGAACATGCATGAACACGAGAGTCCGGAGATTGCGGCAAGCAATTCTGCGGACATGAAAGGATGTGCGATATGAAGATCAGCGAGATTATGACGGCTGGTTTTGAGACGATTGACTCCACAAATTCGTTGACGGAGGCAGCCAAGAAAATGAAGTCGCTCGACACAGGCATTCTGCCCGTGCAGGAAGGCACACGCCTGATCGGCGTCGTCACCGACCGCGATATCGTCATCCGGGCCCTGGCGGAGGAACGCGACCCGAACGATACCCAGGTGAAGGATGTCATCAGTCCGAACATCGTGTACTGCTTCGAGGACGACAGCATTGAGGACGCCGTGAAGTTGATGGAGGAGAATCGGGTCAGGCGCCTGATCGTCTGCAAAGAGGACGGAACCCCGGTCGGTATCGTCTCCCTGGGCGACTTGGCGGTCCGGTCGGGTCAGGAGCAGCTCTTCGCTGAAGCGCTGGAGCAGATCAGCGAGCCTGCGGGATCCGCCCGATAGACATACTCCTATCAACGTGCCCGGCAGGCCGGGATGCCGCCGGTCTGAGCTTGAATGAAGATCAGAGACTACTACAAGACGCCGGACGTGCGATCACGGATGATTGAATCGCTCGGCGGGCGTACTCTGAGCGGCGCAACGTGTTTCTATATCGGCCGGTGCTGGGACACGATACGACCCGGGTTCAACATGCGAAAACCGGGCGACTTGGACGTGTTCCTGGAGAATGAGTGGGACGTGGCTCGGTCTCTGTGGGACCGGACCTGGCTCTTGGCCGACCTGGACATCGAATACACGAACTTTGAATTCCCGGCCGAGCCGTTCCTGGACTATCAGCGTACGTTCTCGCTGCAGCGGCCGGTCCTCAGGGCAGTCCGGCAAATATTGAGCGGTGCGGGGATATACCCGCTGCACAGCGTGACCGGGCGGGGACGTCATTTCGTGTGGAAGATCCACCCCATGAGCATGGCATTTCAGGAACTGGTGGATATCGGGAGGATTTCCCCCTCCCTGGAGCGGGCGTACAGCGTTGGACAGCCGCCCGACAACCAGGCCGTCGGCCTTACGCTGGGCAAGGCGTTCTCCGGACTGGGCCTGGTGATCGAGTATGTCGCCTACCACATCATGTCGGAGTCTCAGCCGGATTGTCCCATCCCCATTTTCCCCGAGGCGGTGGACCTCGGACCCCAGGAGCGGGGCCGGGAAATCATCTCTTTGGATGTCAGCGAATACGGCGACCCGTTGCACACGCGGGGAATGCGCATCCCGTTCAGCATCTATCTCAAGCCGTGGCAGCATCCTGAGATGTTGACGCCGGAGATCGAAGCGAAGGTGCCGATCATGGTCATGGTTCCCAGCGACTCGCTGGACGTGGAGGAAATCACCGCGATCATGCGGGACCTGGGCAAGGCCGCCGAGTGGGCCTCGCAGACCCATTGTGTCATACCCGACTGCTCACTTGGGATGGAGGGCCTGATCGCGTTGTATCGGCGTTCGGAGGTCCGCCGCTTCCATGACTGGTTCTACTCGGTGGAGCCGGAGCCGCCCGAGCGATGGCCCTACACGTACGACCGCATACCGATGGCGGACATGCCGCCCCACATCCGGCATATGCTGGAGAATCCCAACGATCTGCTGCTCCAGCCGGGCCCCGTCATGCAACTCGTGGCTTTCCTGATGGAGCAGGGATGGCATCCGCGGCATATTGCCGGCCTGATGCGGTCCAAGTATGAGCGGGATTATGGCTGGTTCAATCAGTGGTTCGTCTATGACGCCGGGATGCGGGCCGACTTCCACGTACGTGTGCTCGCCGGCCTGATCAAACTGGGATTTGACCAGTTCGTCGATTTATACGCCACGGCACAAAGCTGAAAGGAATGGCAGAAAACCGCGTTTCCAATCCACGTGAAGTGAGGTCGGACGGCATCTGCAAGAGAGGCAAACGATGAGTGACTGGCCCGTAGGAATCTCGACCGGGTGTTTCTACTACATGAACTTCTTCGACTGCATCGAGCCGATTTGCCGGGGGGGATTCGCCATGATCGAGATCGCATCCTCCAAAACCCATCTCGACTACCATGACAAGGAAGCCATGACCAGGGCCGCCCGGATGCTGGAGGACTGGGGCATCGAGCCGTATTCTTTTCATGCCCCGTTCCGCGAGGACATTGACGTCACAGCGCTGGACAAGGAGGCGCGCGATCATGCACGACAAGAGATCCTCACGGCAGCGGAGGCCGCAGCGATTCTCGGGGTACGGCACTTCGTCTTCCACCCGGGCCCCGAGAAAAGCTACAAACCACCCCCCGAGGAGCGATTCCTCCGCATGAACCACGCCGCCCAGATCATCAATGAACTGTGCGAGCATTGCCAGAGGCTCGGAGTGGGCATCGCTCTCGAGAATATGCTGCCCCACTTGTTCTTCGGCAATATGCGCGACATGCTCTGGATCATCGGGGCCATCGATAGTCCGATTGTCGGCACATGCCTCGACACAGGACACGCATTTCTGTCAGGCAATGTCTATAAGATCATGTACAAGCTTTCGTGCCACCTTCAACTGCTGCACGCTAACGACAATCACGGACGAACCGATGACCACCTGCCCCCGGGCAAGGGCAAGATCGACTGGAAGAGACTGCTGCACGAGCTCAACGAGGTTGATTTCCAGGGGGCATTCATTCTGGAGTTGATGGGTCAGCCGGGCAAGGATCCGAATGAGGTCATGGCCGAGGCGAGACAGGCGCGCAGGTTCCTCAGGGACATCTCGCGAAGTCTGACGCTCTCGTCTCCGCCGACCGTCCGCGGGGCCGCCAGGAACGTCGCAGAGTGACACCGCTCGCGGAGCCTCGGGCCTGCGCCGGGCAACGTCGATCGTGAGCAAACGGCGACGGGCAATTAGGGAGGTTGCTGATTCCGCCGGCCCGTGGAAGCACTACCATGCCACATACGGAAGATCGCGCGCATTCCGGCTTGTAGTATCGCCGCAGTTCGAAAGGATACCGCCGGCCGGCGACAACGAATTGACGACCTTGCGGGAGCAGATTTGATGGTCCTGCCTGCCGACAGGAGATTTGCAGATCGCCATGACGCAGCGGCGCAGCTCAGCGGGCGTCTTGACGTTTACAAGCCGCGCCATCCCGTGATCCTCGGCATCCCGCGCGGCGGCATTGTCATCGCCGATACGATCGCCCGCGAGCTGGACACCGACCTCGATGTCGTCCTGACCCGCAAGCTCGGCGCCCCGGGGAATCCCGAGCTCGCCATCGGAGCCGTCAGCGAAAATGGCAGAGTCTTCATCCAGCGTGCGATTGCCTTGGCCGTGGGGGCGGATGAAGATTACATTCAGGCCGAAAAGACCAGACAGATGGCGGAGATCGAGGCGCGCCGAGCGAGGTATCGGAGCGTGCTGGCGAGAGTTCCGCTCCAGGGGCGAACTGCAGTTCTCGTGGACGATGGCGTCGCCACAGGTGCGACCATGCGGGCCTCCGTGTGGGCCGCACGTGAGGAGGGTGCGGCTCAGACGATTGTTGCCGTGCCCGTAGGCGCGCCCGACGCGATCGATATGCTCCGGCATGAGGCCGACGAGGTCATCTGCCTGCTGGTGCCCGCATACTTTTACGCCATCGGTCAGTTCTTCCTCGATTTTCGGCAGATCGACGACCAGGAGGTGATGAATATCTTGAGATCGTACGGCGAAGCACGCAGAACGGAGGACGCAGAACAGAGAGCGTAGAGCCGGCCCCACGAAGGGCACGGGGCTGCGGCATATCGGCAACTGACCGCCTCAGAACAACCAGGATCGACACCATGTCCATACAACCATTTCTTGATTGTGATCTGACGATAGACACATCGGAAGTCGTTCTCAGGGCGACATTGGCCGTTCCGGAAGACGCCCCCTCGATCGTGCTGTTCGCGCATGGCGCGGGCAGCAGCCGCTACAGTCCGCGCAACCGGTACATCGCCCGGAAATTCCAGGATGCGGGATTTGCGACGCTGCTCCTGGACCTGCTCACGGAAGAGGAGGAGAGAATTGACGCCTATACCGCACGTCTGCGGTTCGACATCCCCCTGGTGGCCGGACGGTTGGAGTCCGTCACGGGGTGGGTTCTCTGCCAGGATGAATTGAGGGATTTCGATGTCGGGTACTTCGGGGCCGACACCGGGGCGGCGGCGGCGCTCGTGGCCGCGATCCAGAGACCTGAAGCTGTTCGGGCGATTGTCTGCCGGGCCGGGAGACTCGACCTGGCGTTCAATGTCCTGCCGGAAGTCAAGCCCCCGGTCCTGCTCGTCGTCGGGGCCGCAGACCAGATCGTCCTGGAGATCAATAACGAGGCCGCCAAAAGAATGACGACCGAGCATAACCTCGTGGTCGTCCCGGGGGCCTCCCATTTCTTTGAAGAGCCTGGCCGGCTCGATGTGGTCGCAAGACGCGCGGAACGCTGGTTCGCCCGGTACATGCGGACGCGCGAGACCGCCCTGACGGGAGCGGAGAGCCTGAGATTGCACGTCTGAGGCCGACGGTCCCCTGCCTGTCGTGCCGGGCTGAGCCGGAGTTCACATGCGGTAAGCGGATGAGGCTGAGGCCACATCAATCCCGCCGAGTGGCCGTCATAGCGGGATCAGATTGGACAACGAGGCCCGTTGCGTTACAATCACAGCACTATGATTCGCTGTTTCAGAAAATTGGCACTGCATCTGCATTTGTAGAGAGGTGTAGGTTATGAACCTGGCGTTGATCGCCCTGGCAGTCGTCCTGAGTTCCCCGGCGGCGAAGGATTCTGCGCCGTCCGGATCGGCGGCCCGGCAGACCCTGCCGGAATCGACTCCGATGGCCCGCGAGATCCTCCCTCTGAAGGACATTCCTTACAAGATCGTCTATGAGACATACCGCCGGACCAACGGGAAAGAGAACTGGGAACTGTTCATGATGAATGCGGATGGGTCCGGCGCGACGAATCTGACGAACACGCCGGACATCGATGAAATGTATCCGCATGTCTCGCCGGATGGCACCAAGATCTGCTTTTCCGCCGACGAGCCTGAGGGCCGGGAGAAGGTCCGCCACGTGTATTACATGAACATCGACGGCAGCAACCGGGTCCACGTGGCGGCCAATGCACGCGAGCCCTGCTGGTGCTTCGACAGCAAGAGCATCGCCTACCTCGAAGGCGAGTACGATCGCTACACCACCCGCGAGTATGCCACGGCGGAGCTGATGTTTTACCACCTGGAGGGCAGTTGGCGCAGCCCGCATCGCAACACAGAGCTTCACCATCTCTACGCCATCTGCTGGTCGCCGGACGGCAAGTGGTTTTTCGCCGCCGTCCACGGCGGAATGGGGTACAGCGACACGATCCTCGCCTTTGATGCCTTCGGGACAAGGGTCTTTGACCTTGCGAAGTGGGGAGTCAAAGGGTGCAGACCGGACCTCAACTCTGACGGCACCCGGATGGTCTGGGGCGAGACGGACTGGAATCTGTGCACGGCCGATGTCAATCTGAAAGGCTCCGAGCCGCAAATCACGAATGTCCGCGAGATCGTCAGGTGTCCGCAGAAGTACAAGGTGTACCACGTGGATATCTCCCCCGACAGCAAATACATCGCCTTCAGTTATGGCCCGTTTGCCGGCGGTCAGCAGGTGGGCGGAATGGCCAAGGGCTGGAATATCTGCGTCGGCGACCTGAACGGAAACTGGGTGCAAATCACCACGGACGGAAACCACAACAAGGAGCCCGACTGGGTGCCGCCGAAGGCCCCTGCCGTGCGCAGCGTCCGGGACAGCCAGTAGCACCTGGCGCGGCATAGAGACCCTCCAACGGCATTACGATCGTGAATGGGTGCACGACGAAGAAGTGGCGGGTGGCGTCGTCAAGCCCGCAGGGCTTGGCGATGGTGGGCTACGGTCGGCGAACCACCCCCAAGCTGCGCTTGAGGGCGCCACCCACTGGTTCAGGAGGTGCCACAAACCTGTCGTACACCCGGTGAATCGCGGTGGCGTTTCCATCTTGACGCCGGCGCCTCGCTGGGGGACAATGCGGCGCAAGTAGACGGCCGCCGGGCAGCGGCGCCGCGACGAATGAGCCTGTATCACCTGGTAGTGAAGGAGACAAAGCATGGCAACCCGATTCTGCACAATGCCACGTTGGTGGTCCCTGGGTGTTGGCGTCTCTGTGCTGTTCCTCTCGTGGGGCACGGGACGCAGCGCCTCCGGGCAGGAATCCCTCGGTCCCGGCACCGGCATAGACACCAAGAGCATCCCCTACAAGATCGTCTATGAGTCTCTTCGGGACTCCAACGGCAAGAAGAACTGGGAGCTGATCATGATCAACGCCGACGGCTCCAACCCCGTCAACCTCACGAAGACACCCGATGTCAGTGAGATTTATCCCCACGTTTCGCCGGACGCGACGAAGATCTGCTTCGAGGGCGAGGAAGGCGAGGGCAACGCAAAAGTCCGAAGCGTCTACTATATGAACATCGACGGGACGAACCGCGTGAAGGTCGCCCACAACGCCCGCCAGGCATGTTGGGGCCCGGACAGCCAGACCATTGCGTTCCTCAAGGCGGAATTCGAGAAGTATACGATCCAGGACTACGCCACGAAGGGCGTCTACTTTTACGATCTCAAGACCGGCAAGACGACGGAGCATCCGAATTGTGCAAAGCTCTATCACCTGTACAACCTGTGCTGGTCGCCGGACGGGAAGTGGTTCCTGGCGACGGTGCACGGCGGTATGGGTTTCAAGCACGCCGATCTCGCCTTCCCGGCAAAGGGGATGGAGGTTTTCGATCTCACGCCGTTTGGCGTCACCGGCTGCCGCCCCGATTTCAGCCTGGACGGCAAGAGACTCACCTGGGGAACGACGGACTGGGACCTGTGCGTCGCGGCCATCGATTTCAGTTCGGGCAAGCCACAAGTCACCGGCATGCACGGCATCGTCAAGTGTGACAAGGAGCACGAGGTGTATCACACCGATTTCTCGCCGGACGGCCGCTATGTCGCGTTCAGTTGGGGGCCCGAGGCCGATGAGATGGGCGGCGGCCTGGCGCCGGGCTGGAATATCTGCATCAGCGACCTGACCGGCAAGTGGGTGCAGGTCACCACGGACGGGAATCACAACAAGGAGCCGGACTGGGTCCCCGTGAATTGATTATTGATGATTTACGATTGATGATTTGACGGGTGGCAGCATCAAGGTCACAGACCTCGGCGATGGCTTCCAGGTGGAGTTCTGCCACAGACATCGAAAGAGAAGAAGACCGATGAGCATTGAGTCTCTGCACCTGAAAGCGATGAGCATCAGTGTCCTTGTGCTGACGATCCTCGCGGGCTGCCGTCAGGCCAAACAAGCGGCGCCGACGCCTGAGGTCGTCGTGACCAAGAGCGGCATCGAGATGATCGTCATTCCCGGCGGGTTATTTGAGATGGGCAGCAAAGGCGCATCGCCCGACGAGATGCCGGTGCATAAGGTGTCGATCAGCCCCTTCTGGATGGACCGGTACGAGGTGGTCCAGGAGGAATTCAGGAAGTACCAGCTTCCTGACCCTTCGCATTTCAAGGGGGCCAGGCAGCCGCTGGAGCAGATCAACTGGACCGATGCGGCCCTGTACTGCAATGAGCGGTCGCGGGCCGAGGGCCTCAAGCCGTGCTACGACGAGAAGACCTGGGAGTGTGACTTTGCCGCCGATGGGTATCGATTGCCAACGGAGGCCGAATGGGAATATGCCTGCCGCGCGGGCAGCAGTACTCAGTACAACTTCGGCAACGGCTCGGGGTCGCTGAAGGATCACGCATGGTACACGGAGAATTCCTCGGCGACCACGCACCCCGTCGGGCAGAAGAAGCCGAACGCCTGGGGCCTGTATGATATGCACGGCAACGTCGCCGAGTGGTGCAACGACCATTACGCGGAGAGCTATTATGCGCAGAGCCCTGACAAGGATCCCAGGGGACCCGCCGAGGGAAAGGAGCGGGCTCTTCGCGGCGGGGCGTGGAATTCCAGTGCCGAAAGCTGCCGCTCCGCCTATCGCGCCAGCGATCCTTCCATCGACGACACGTGTCTGGCCAACGACGCTATCGGATTTCGCTGTGTGAGGAACGCTCCCGCCGGGCAGCGCCAGGCGGGTGGAGGTGGAGCCATGGAGTCCCAGCCGAGATCGCAGACGGGATTTGTGTACCACGATCTTTACATGGAGCACAAGACGACGCCGGGCCACCCCGAATCGCCGCGGCGGCTTACCGCGATCATAGAACGGCTCAAAGCCAGCGGGTTGTATGCCCGGTTGAAGCATCTCACGCCCACGCCCGCGCCGTTGAACTATATCGAGACGATCCACGCTCCGGGCTATGTGCAGCGGGCCAGGACCAGTTGCGAACAAGGCGAGGAGTATCTCGATTCGCCTGATGTCCCGATCTCCACCAAATCGTACGAGGCAGCGGTGATGGCCACAGGCGGCGTGCTCTGCGCCGTCGATGCAGTGATGCAGGGCGAGGTCAGGAACGCATTCTGCGCCGTTCGCCCGCCGGGCCATCACGCGATGCGCGATCTGGCGATGGGCTTTTGCATCTTCAACAATGTGGCGATCGGCACGAAGTACGTGCAGCAGAAGTACGGCCTGGCCAAGGTACTCATCGTGGATTGGGACGTCCATCACGGCAACGGCACGCAGGCCGCCTTCTACGACGACCCGACCGTCCTGTACTTCAGCACGCATCAATTCCCCTTCTACCCGGGTTCCGGCAGTGAAGCCGAGAAGGGCCGGGGAAAGGGTCTGAACTACACGATCAATGTGCCCATGGCGGCGGGCTCGGGCGACAGCGAATACCTGAAGGCGTTCGAGCAGCGGCTGCGTCCGGCGGCGATCAGTTTCTCGCCCGATTTCGTCTTCATCTCCGCCGGTTTCGACGCCCACGAGGGCGACACGCTGGGCGGCATGAAGATCACCACGGAGGGATTCGGCAAGCTCACCCGGATCGTCAAGGGGATCGCCGAGCAGTGCTGCAAAGGCCGCCTGGTTTCCGTGCTGGAAGGCGGCTACGGGCTCGATGGACTGGCGGCTTCGGTGGAGGCGCATCTCCGCGTGCTGATGGACTGACAAACCGAATGCTGTTTCAGACCCTGCCATTTCTCGTATTCTTTGCCATCGTCTACCCCGTCTACCTGCTCATAAAAGGGACACGGCTGCGGCTGCCTTGGATGCTGGTGATCTCCTACGCGTTCTACGCATGGCTCGGCTGGCCCTACCTGATTCCGCTGGCGTACGCGACCGTTGTGGATTACCTCGTGACCGGCCGGATGGTCAAAAGCCGCCGGCCCCGAGCATGGCTGGCCCTGAGCATCGCCAACGATCTGGGCGTGCTCATCTTCTTCAAATACGCCGGCTTCATCGCCGAAAACATCAATTTCCTGCTGCGGTCGCTGGGAGTCTCGTATGTGATCCCGCCGGTGGGTTTCCTGCTGCCCGCGGGCCTGTCCTTCTACATCCTGCAATCCATCGGCTACACGATCGATGTCTATTGGGGCCGCACGGAACGCGAGAAGAATTTCCTGGCGTATGCGGCCTTCGTATCATTCTTTCCACGGTTGCTTGCGGGGCCAATCGAGAGAGCGAATCATCTTCTGCCGCAACTGCACGACAATGCCCGCGTGACCCTGCGGGACTTCACCGATGGTCTGTCGATATTCGTCGTTGGCTATTTCAAGAAGGTCGCCCTGGCCGACTACCTGGCGATGTACGTTGCCAAGGTGTACGGCGACCCGGGGCAGTTTCAGGCCCCCGCCCTGCTTTTGGCGACGTTCCTGTTCGCCTGGCAGATTTACTTCGATTTCAGCGGCTACACGGACATGGCGCGGGGCATCGCGCGAATGATGGGCATCCGGCTGATGCGCAACTTCGACAACCCGTACTTAGCCGTGAGCATGGGCGACTTCTGGAAGCGATGGCACATCAGCCTGTCCTCCTGGTTCCGCGATTACGTCTACATCCCTCTCGGCGGCAACCGCAGAGGCAAGTTCGCCACGTACAGAAACGTCTTCATCGCCATGGTGCTCTCGGGTCTGTGGCATGGGGCCGCATGGACCTTCGTCCTCTGGGGCGTCATTCACGCTCTGGGCAATTTCGCCACGCGGGAGATGGAGCGCACCGCATTCTACGTGCACAGACTGCCGAGGACCGTCAAGCAACTGTTCGTGTTCGCGATTGTGACATTCGCGTGGATTTTCTTCCGGGCCCACAGCATCGGTGACGCAGGGACGATCGTGGCGAGGATATTCACCTCGGGCTCCGCAAACCCCGCGGTTCCTCTCTGGGCGATGGCGATGATTGCGGCGGTATGGGCCTACCAATGGCTGTTTGAGTCACGGCTGCGATGGTTCCTGGAGCTCGCGGTCGTGCGCGTGCTGCTGGTGATCTCGATGCTGACTTACGTGGTTCTGACGGTGCGAGCCGAAGGAACGCCGTTTATCTACATGCAGTTCTGAGCCTGGTGCAGATGGAAGAGAGAGTAAACCAATCGAAACAACCAGACATTGACGAAGTCGCAGCATTTGACTGCTCACACTACGTGCGACTGTCCGGCCGTCAGTGGCTCATCGTGGCGGCCGCCCTGCTGGTATTCATCGCCTTCGCGCCGTTGGTCTGGGAGCGAATCGAGGGATTCAATCCCGGCGGCGATTACCGCGTCCCCTACGAGTTGAGCAACGATTACTGGCTGTATCACCGTCACTGCCGTCTCGCATGCGAGCAGGGGAAGATCCTCGTCGTCGGAGACTCCGTCGTCTGGGGACATTACGTCGAGCCCGATCAGACGCTCTCGCACTACCTGAACGAGCTTTCGGGAAGCGACGCGTTCGTCAATCTCGGGGCCGACGGCACGCATCCTGCGGCCCTGCAGGGGCTGCTCAAGTACTATGGCTCGGACATTGCCGGCCGGACCGTCCTGCTCCACCTCAATCCGCTGTGGATGAGCTCCAGCAAGCACGATTTGCAGACCACGAAAGAGTTTCGATTCAATCACCCGGACCTGGTTCCGCAGTTCACGCCCAAAATTCCATGCTACAAGGCCCCGCTGTCCACGAGGATTCGCATCGCGATCCACCGGGAAATGCCGTTCGCCAACTGGACATCGCACATGCGGGCCGCATACTTTCAGAACCTGGACCTGGCGGCGTGGACCATCGAGCATCCCTATGACTGTCCCGTAACAGCGATGACGCAGAAGCTCCCGGAGCCGCGAGCCCCCGAACGGCCGCCGCAAACGACATCGGCCTCCAAGGAACCGAAGAAACAGGACATGGCCTGGGTGGACCTGGAAAGCTCGCTGCAGTGGCACTTCTTCCGGCAGGCGGTGCAACGGTTGCAGGAGCGAGGCAACAACGTATTCGTGCTCGTGGGGCCGTTCAACGAGCACATGCTCACGGACCAGAACAAAGTCACTTATGGCAAGCTCAAAGAAGGCGTCGAGGCGTGGCTTCAGGCAAACCGCATCCCTTACCTCATGCCGGCCGCACTGCCGCCTGAGTGTTACATCGATGCCAGTCATCCTCCGGCCGAAGGATACGCCCTGCTCGCCAAGTCTCTGATGGATAGTCCCTCCTTCAAAACCGTGATGCTCAAGTAGCGTGGAGACGATACCGTAATGATAACACGGCCGTCAGGTCACCCACACGTTGCCCTCTGGGCGGCATTTGTCGTGGCTTGTCTCGCAATCCAGCCCGCGTCGGCTGCGAGCGACACGAGGCATCCAGTCCCTCGGGAGCACCCGCGATTGCTGGGCTCCCGCGAGCACCTGCGGCAGTTGGCGAAAGATAGAGTCGAGGCGTATCGGCGCACGGCGGCCGTCGCACGCGGGCAAGGAGGCGACGACTACTCAAAGATGATCTCCATGTCGCTCGTCTGCGCCGTTGAGCAGGATGCGACACTGGGGAAAGGTGCCGTAGACATGGCGATGAAGTTTGTTCGGGGCCCGGTCAAAATCGGCCACGTCCCGTTTGCCCAGGACCTGGCGCTCTGCGGGATCGTGTACGACCTGTGCCATGAATACTGGACGCCCGAGCAGGAGACGGAGTTTCACCAGTACCTCAACAAGACAGTCGATGAAAACAGGCAGTCTGAGTTGCATGTCTTTCACAACGGCTGGTACGGCTACAAGCACTGGGGCATCGGAGTCGCCTGCTATGCCAGCTACCACGAGAACGAACGCTCTCCCGCCATTCTCAAGGACCTGGAGGCCGACTGGCACGCACGTGCGGCACCGGCCCTGAACCTGGCCGGCGCCGGCGGCGGCTGAGCGGAAGGCTACTACGTCAATTACTGGCTCTATGAATGGCTGTTCTTCTGCGAGGTGGCCCGCACCTGCGAAGGAGTGGACTACTACGCGGACGCGATGCCGTTCTTCGCGAACCGCGCCGTCGCCTCCATGTTCGAGGCCTACCCCGGGATCAGCACGTACAATTCGCGTCGGCCGATCCCGATGGGCGACGGCGGCGGGCGGCTCTTCGGCGGCGACCGCGACAAAGCCCTGTCGGCCCGGCGAATCCTGGTCAATTATTTCCGCAACGATCCCAACCACCAGCCCGTCCACACCTTCAACGAGACGACGCCCCGGTCGAGCGTGGGGACGTACGCATATAAAGACTTCCTGTGGCGAGATCCCACGGTGCCGAAAGGCGACCTCAAGGACTTCAAGCTCTCGCACATCAGCGAAGGACCCGGGTACGTGTACGCGCGCAGCTCGTGGGATGAGGACGCCACCTATTTCTTCTTCAAGTGCGGCGACCGTTTCACGGCCCACCAGCATCTCGATAACGGCCATTTCCTCATCTACAAGTACGAGGAGCTTGCCGGCGACGGCGGCCATTACGATTCGTTCGGCTCCAGCCACGACGTGAACTACCACATTCGCAGCCTCGCGCACAACACGGTGCTCGTGTACGATCCGAACGAGGTCTGGCCGCAAATGAGGGCCGGGCCGGTCTCCAGCAACGACGGCGGGCAGTGGCACCCGTGGCCGCACCATAACGGCGCGGTCCAGGACCCGGCCGAATGGGAGAAAGGACGCCAACTCTACGACATCGCCGATATCCTCGCCTTCGAGGATCAAGGTATGTACCTGTACGTGGCCGGCGACTGCACGCGCGCGTACCGGCCGGAGAAAGTCGCCGGCTTCATGCGACAGATCATCTTTCTTCGGCCCGCCACGTTCGTCATCTTCGATCGCATGACCTCAAAGAATCCCGGCTTCAAGAAGACCTGGGTGCTGCAAGGGATGAAAACTCCGACGCGCGTGCAGGACAGCCTCGTGATCACCAACGGAAACGGCCGGCTGTTCATCCAGACGTTGCTGCCGAAGAATCCGCAAATCGAGCTGATCGCCGGGGCGCAATTGTACAGTTGCGGCGGCAAAACGTATCCCCCGGAGCGGGACACAAGACCCGCCCCCGAATGCCGCATCGAGGTGTCGCCATCCACCGCAGCGACTACCGACTACTTCCTGCACGTCCTGACAGCAACCGACGCCGGAGCAGCCTCCGTGCCTGCCGCCGCGGCACAGACCAACGACCGGGAAGTCGTCGTTACGGTGGGTCCGATGACAATCACGTTCAGGAAAGACTCGGTGGGAGGCGATACCCTGATCTCGGGGACGCGCCGCCAACTGAGCGACAGAGTCGCTCACGGGCGTTGAGAGGACGGGGACTCAGCCCTCAGAGTCCTGAGTGGATTCTTGCTGTCAGGGGTGTACCCTTGTGACCACGAAACGAACGTTGATGGTCCCGCGCGCTTCGGTCAGGATCATCGATACTCGGTTACTGGGGGACCACGTTGGTCGCGCACGGCCCTTTGCGGCCCTGGCCGACCTCGAACTCCACTTTCTGACCTTCACGCAGCGACGCCCGGCCTTCCGCCTTGATCTCTGAGTGATGGACGAAGAGGTCCTCACCGCCGTCATCGGGAGTGATGAACCCGTAACCCTTCTGATCGTTGAACCATTTGACTGTGCCCGTACTCACCGTTTGTGTCTCCTAAACTCGCCTATTGTTTTATCAAGGCTCTCGCCCATTATGTAACCACGGCGTCGGCAAAAGGTCAAGCAGAACCTGCCGCCTGCAACGATATTTTCCTGCGGCAGATACGGCGGAAAGACTATGCGGAATGAGGCCGGAATCGACCGGTAGTGTGCCAAGACCCGCGGATTTGGAGGCCCCCTCATCCGCGTTGGCGCAAACCGCCTTTCAGCGAGGCGTTTCCCCTATGGAACGGGAGTATCGGCCGCAGGTGCTTTCTCTTTGGGGCCGCCGAGTTCCTCTTGGAGCTTCTTGATCGCTTCGGCCCGCTCGGCGCGTGAGGCCCAGGGGTCGAATTCCACCTTCGTCGGGCTTAACGTTCGGACGATCTTCCAGGCGGTGATGCGAACCCCAAGGTAGTCATTGTTCAGCGTATCGAGCATCGCCGGCAAGATGGCAACCCCGCTCTTGACGAGAATATCGATGACATTGAGACGGATCTTGGGCTCTTTGTGGCCCAGGAGGTCCATCAGTCGGTTCGGGTCGTTCGGCACGGCCTGAATCTGCCGGTCGTTCTGCGTGCTCGGGCCCTCGGTGGCGGCCTTGACGACCTGAGGCGTCTTTCTCGCCCCGGCCGAAGTGTTCAGATAGGGCTGGATGTCGGCGATGAGTTGCAGAAACTCCTTCGCGTCGCGGTAGCCCAGCCAATCGCCGACGATCTCTCCATAGGTGTTGACCACGATGATCTTAGGCAATGACGTGATGCCGTAGGCCAGGGCAACATCGCGGTTCTTGTCGACGTCGAGCTTGACGCAGATGAATTCCCTCAACTCCGATGCGATTTGCGGCTGAGTCAGAACCCCCTGCTCCAACTTGCGGCACCAGGGGCACCAGGACGCCGAGAAGAACAACAGGATGGGAGACTGCTCCATCTGGGCCACTTTCATGCCCACATCATACGATTGCGACCATACGACAGCCGGCGCCGGCGAGTCGGCGGGCTGCGCGGCGAGAAGTTGCCCGCCCGCAATCGCCAGGATCAGCATTATGCAGTTCTTAGTCTCTGGCATGGGTGATCTGCTCCCAATAACGGCCCGGATCGAAATTCGGACTGTTCTCCTTGTCGTGACAATCCAGGCACTGGGGCTTCTTCATGAGGACCTTCTTGCTCGATACCCCCTGTCCGGCCATGACCTTGTCGTGATAGTCGCCCCGGCCGTGACAGGCCTCGCAGGAAACGTTCTTCAGGTGGCCGGTCAGTTGCTGATTGACGTAGCCATCCGAGGCCATGTAGCCCACGGTATGGCATATCAGACACCGCGGATTATACTGATTCCCCTGATGTTCCAGAGCCTCGAAGGCACGCGCATGCTTGGACTTGAGCCAAATCTGGTAGCCCGCCTTATGGCACTCTCGGCAGCTTTCCGGCCCGACGTACCTGTCGGCGGTCTTGCTGCGCGCCGCCGAGATGGAGGAGAGGCCCTCTTCGTCATCCTTGATGGGCCGAAAGTCGCGGGCCTTGAGCTGCTCCTTGTACTCTTCGACCAGTGCCGCGATCTGCGGGTCCTTCTCCATCGTTTCTTCCAGGACGGTCATGGTGCCCTCGTATTGCCGCGGCCCGTTTTTCGGGAAACGAACGTCCAGCCGTCCGACGTTCTTGCCCTTGTCCGTGTTGAACACGATGGCGGACCGATTCTCCATGACCGGCGCGGTGGTCGCCTGCCGGACCTTGCCGCCGACGATGACATCCAACTCGAAGAATTGTCCGGCCAGGGCCTGCATCTGCGGCTCCTCCACAAAGGCAAGCAGGACAATGAAGTCCGCCTTCTGCTTCAGCTCGGGCAGGTACTTGGCCAAGGCGTCGGCAGGCGGGACGAGACGAAGGCCGGGACCGATCTGGTCCGGCTCCACCCGGTCGTCCACGACCCCGATGATGCCGCAGCGATATCCGGTCGACAATTCAAGGACGACATATGGAGCAACGACCGGCGACCCATTCGGGTCGAGCACGTTTGCCGACACGAACTTCCCGAATGGCTGATTCGCGAGTCTGAGCCCGTCCCGACCGAGCGAGAGTTCCCGCCGTCCCACGTTGACGGCGTGATAACCCATCCGGGAGTAGCCCTTGAGCAGGTATTCAAGCTCGAGGATTTCCCACTCGCGCGAGCCCGCAGTGACATCGCCGGCGTCTACGAGCAGAAAATCGCGGGGCCGATTCCGCAGCAGATAGGTCTGCCGGCGGCTGATGCCCCCCGCCATGCCGCTGGCGCAGCCGCACGGCTCGATATGCCCCTGCGTGTCACAGGTGTAGAAAATGGAAAAGACCTCCGGCGGTCGCGCCCCCATCGAGCCGGATGACAGCCGCAAGCCAAACCGCACCAATGACAGCAAAAGCAGAATGACCGCGATCAGACTCGCGGCAAGGATGATAGTCCGGGATTTGCTCTTGCGCTCGGCGCCCATCCGGATGGCCCCCTCAGTGAGTCAATGCGTACGTAAAGATGTTCACGTTGATCTCCTGGCTGTTCTTGATCTCGTTGCCGCCGCAACAGCAGCATTGACGGCTGCCGTCCCGGCCGGCGTTCCCTGTGTCGTTCAGCCCCTCCGGCGAGTAGATCACGACGATTTTGCCCTCGATTTCCAGCCCCTCAAGCTGCGTGGCCCCGCCCTTCTTCAGTGTGACCGCCTTCACGTCGAAGACCGTGTGAAGGATCGGATGGTCCATACCGATCTTCGTGAGATTCCTGTCCGGGAATATTCTCCTGATCTCCTGTCTGAAGGATTGGTCCCAGGGCTGGGACGAGCAGCCGGCGGAAGCCAGCAGAAAGCCCCCTCGCGTCAGGTAGCTCTTGAGCATCTGGCGCTCGCGCTCGGTCAGGGTGAAGGAGCCTTCTCCAGTCATGACGGCAAAGGGGAACTGGAACATGGCCTCCTCGGCAAGCTTGACCGGGGTGAAGCGGCGTTCCGGCTGACAGTTGGTCTCGCGGCCGACCGTAGCCAGGAACTGGTCGCTGAAGCACACCGAGCTCTTCGAGACGGCGTAAATCAGGTTGGCGCACCGCAGCTTCTCTTCCTCGCCCGCCGACCGGTCTTGTGCCGTCGTCACACCGGCCGGCATGGCCCACGAAACCAGACCGACAATTGCCGCACATGTCGTCGCGAGCGTAGCAAGATAGTCTCCCCGGCCCCGGCGAAACGAGCCGCCGCCCACCGTGCCAGCACCACCATGACGCGTCACCATTTTGAGCACTCTCATCGTTCGATTCTCCCGTGTGCTACCGCCCCTCGGCCAGACGCCGGAAATACGCCTCAATCAACTGCCGGTACTCCGCCATCATGCGGGCATCGCCTTTGACGTCAGAATCCACCTCCCGTTTCGATTGCGGCGTGAGCTCCTCAATATTTCCCGATAGCGAATCGCGCTGATTGGGCAGGCTGATCGCCTGGGCTTCGGCCTTCTTCTCCCCAGCAGTCCTCGACGAGTTCATCTGTGTGTCCCGGCCCCACGTGTCGCCACCGAAGACATCGATGTTCGATTGTCCCCCTGCAAATCCGGACGCGCCGCGGCCCAAGGCGCCCGTCACGCCCGACCCCAGGCCCATACCCAGGCTCTGGGACAGTTGATTCATCGTGTCCCCGGGGTTCAGCGCCATCTGGATCTTCAGGCGGAACTCGCAATTCTTGCATCCCTTGCCGCCGGCATTCTCGCAAAAGGAGATCATGGCGGCCATCTGCTTGAGGGCCTCCAGCACGCTCGGATAACCGCGGACGCCGCTGCCGCGATTGAGGAATCCGGCGCCGGTCTGCATCAGGTCCACGATCTTGCGCTGCTCGATCTCATCGGCGATGCGTGCGGCGTCATCCGCCACCTTGGGATATTCCTCCTCGGCCTCTTTGCCGTGCTCGCGGAATTGTCCTTTCAGCGTGTCGAGCTCCTTCTGAATCGCGCCCTCGCGATCGCCAAGCTCCGCCAGCCGCGTCCGCGTTTCCAGGTCATCTGCCTCGACCTCGCTATAGGTTTTCGTCTCGCGCGTCACGCTCTTCTGCCCGATGTAGAGAGCCTTGAACATCTCCACGTCGGCCATCAGCTTGATGACTTTCTCAATCTCCCGGTTGGCCTGCTGAATCTTGTCCTTCATCTCCTGAGTCTGGGCCCCGAGCTGTTCCAGGGCTTTCTTCTGCTCATCCATGGCCACAGCCAGGTGCGCCGGGCACTGCGCGCCGGCCTTGGCGCCCTGTTTCATTTCCCCGGCGCTGTTGGTCATGTGGCCCTCAGCCGTAGTCATGCTCTGGCTGAAATCCGCCAGGAACTGCTTGTAATCTTTCTCGATGTCCACGATCGGCGGACTCTTGGATTCCTCCTCCAGCTTCTTTGCCAGCGATTGTGTCTTCTCGGCCAGCTCGTTTTGTCGTTGCTCCAAATCCGCCAACTTCTTCTGATCGTCCTGCGATGGAGGAGCGTCGCCGGCCTTGTCGAGAGCATCCTTCAGCGCCTGCGTTTCCTTCGCCAGTTGCTCCTGGGCCGCGGCGAGCTGGTTCATTTGGCTGATGATGTTGTCATATTTGACCCGCAGGTCCTTTGCCGTCATTTGATTGCGCATCATCTCCGCGTATTCGTCCTCGGAGATGATCTCCAATCGATACGGCTCGGAGGCCACCGTTTGCGGCGAGTCGGGCAGGGAATCCGTCGCCGTCGCGTAAAAATCGATCACATCGCCCGGGCGCACCCCCAGGTCCGCCAGGTCGAGCGTCTCCGCCACGCTGACGAACGTCCCGGCAGTATCCTTCAGAAGATGTTTGCGTGCATCCTCCGATTCATTATGGCTGCGGAAGAGGCTGACGTCCCCAATGCCGAGATCGTCCTGTGCCTCGATCACGACCGGGATTCTAGCCGTCGGAATGGCCAGCGATTGCATGGCGGGACTGACGATGCTGACCATCGGCTTATTGTCCGCGACGATGCTCACCTTACCTTTGAATGGCTCGGTGCTGACGTTGCCCTCGGTATCGGTCACGCTGAGCGAGAAATCACTCTGGTCGGTGAGCGGGAACTCGCCTGTCACGGTGCTGTCCGGCTGGCCGGCGCAGGCGTAAGTCTGCCCGCCGAGGCTCACTGTGCCGCCGCCCAGCGGGCGATTGGACGCCACGGTCATCGTCACCTGCGTCCCCTTGTAGCCCTTCAGCGTACTGTCCTCGGGGCTCAGCGACGCGTGTCTCTCGGGAAGCCTTGAGTACGCGGGATAGCGGTATCGGACCTGGACCGACTCGATTCTCGGCGACTTGCACAGGTCGATTCGATAGTGTCTGCTCCTGCCTCGCTCAATGGCGGCCCAGTAGACCAGCTCGGAGCGGATGTCCTCGATCGTCTGGAAGTACTTGCCGTCCTCGGATTTGAACATGGGTATGCTGGTGGTCTGCCCTTCTGTGGGATTTACAACGACGAGAGAGACATCCTTTGGCGCCCGGCCGCGAGCGGTCACATTGATTGTGATATTCTTGCCGTAATCCACGACAGCCCCGGCCGGAGCGACGACCAGCCGCGTCGCACTGTACGGCGGATGATCGGCAAACGGCGACAGAAACCGCGGCACTTCCGCGAACATCCAAGGGAAGAAAATGATCGCACAGAGCGCCCAGGCCGCAAGGACGCCCACCAGAACGAACGACTCTCTCCGCAGCGTCGGAGGCTTGAGGCTCTCCAGACCCTCCACCTCCTCAAACGATTGAGCGCCGCGCTCGACGCCTTTCTGCATCAGGGCCAGCGACACGGCCTCGCGATGACCGCCCTTGAGTCTGCCCTCGAAATCAATCGCGTTGGTCAGGTCGTTGCCCAGCTCCGGGTGCTCGCATTCGACGAGCCGGGCCAACATCTTGTCTCTCGCGGTCGTTTGGTTCAGTCGCCACCAAGTCAGCACGGCCGTGGCGACGACCGCGCCGACGGCAGCCGCATTGAGCATCAGGCGCATTGCCCCGCCCAGTTGCAGGACGGCGTCAAGATAGAAGCACAGCATGGCCGCGGCCAAACCGACCCAGAGACTGCGCACGAGGACCAGCCGCCACACATGTCGCCGCCGGACGCCGCTCAGCAGGCTCACGGCCTGCCGGACCGATATTTCCGTCCCAATCACGTCTGACATGGCTCCACCTCGAAATCGCTACAACAGCCCTGAGACTCGCCGGATGAACCATTCCGTTGCCAGAAGGCAGATCAGCATGCCGAATACCGGCAGGCGGTCCCAGATATCCTCCGGTTTCACTCGTTCTCTCGTCAGCATCTCCACCGCCTGGATCTTGTCCGGCAGGGTCTTGACCTGGGCCAATTCGAGCAACTCCCCGCCCGTGACATCGGAGACCAGGTTCAGCATCTCCCTGTCGGCCTGGACACACCGTTGCTCGACGGAATCATCATACACGGTGAAACGGACAACGTCCTTCTCCGGCTTGCCGGTATTATTGTTCAGCACGGCTTCATACTCGCCCTCCTGTTGCGGCGTGAACTGTGCCGTGTACATAGATTCGCTGTCCTGCTGGAGCTGGGGGGCGATTCGGACGACGCTGTGGTCCGGCTGCACGATCTCGATCTTCGGCTGATACCGGGACCGCTCCACGAGCCTGGCCGTGATACTCATGCGCACCGCCTCGCCCGGCTTGTACGTGTTCTTGTCGATCTGGAACGACACGTCTCGGCCCGGCAGGAATTCCGACCCCGAAACCAGCCACCGGATCATCTGGCTCCAGAACCGCGAGTAAATGTCGTCATACTGGTCCAACCGCCCCGGCAGGAATCCCCACTGCCACAGCCCGGCCGCCCCGATGGTCATTACCTTGCCCTTGCCGTACCGCTGGTAGACCACCGTCGCAACCGGCTCGCTCCGCCGCCCGTCCTCGACCCGCGCCAGCACGACCGCCAGCGACTTCTCCTCCGTCACCCGCGTGACGCTCGTCATGGCCGGCAACTCGCGGATGATCACGTCGCTGGGCTTGCCGCGCGTCCCATAGTCGAAGATCGGGTTGGCCTTGCCCTCCGCCGTCAATTCGAGGTATACGTCCCTCAGCGCTCCGTCGCCCCAGCGCACCGGCTCGATCTTCGACAACTCGGGGCTCTGGCCCTCATAGGGCTTGCCGCGGAAGAACACGACGTTGCCCCCGTCCTCCGCCACGAACTGCTGCAGCAGCTTCAGCTCGGCGCCGGAGAACACCTCATCCACATCTTTGCCCAGGAAGATGCAGTCGTACTTGAGCAACTCTTCCCTGGTCCGGGGCATCTGGAGCCCGGGCAGCACGGTCTTGTCTGACTCATCGCCCTTGCCCCCCTTTTCCACGACCGCGAATGTCTTGTTCGGATTGATGTAGAAGATGGAGGTCACTTCGACGTTCACGTCCGCCCGCAGGCAGCGGAGGAGGAACTTGCTGTCCCAGTGGGGCCGGGCCTCGACCACGAGCACTTTCGTCTTCTCATCGATCACGCGGGCGATGACACTTCGCTTGTTGTTGTCCAGGTCCATCTCACCCGGAAGGGGCTCCAGCTCCACGCGATACTGGTACACCCCCCGGTGTTCCTCGCGAATGGGGATGCTGGTCTCCGCGTGGCCGTTTTCGAGCATCACCTGCTTGGAGGTGACGTACTCGTTCTCCCGGTAGACCTGCAGGTTGGCGGCCCAGTTCGAGTACCCGGTGGCTGTCAGCGAAACCAGAAGCGATGCGGGCTGCTGCGCAAAGAGGAAATTCGAGCTCAACCTGGCGAGCACGTGAGCGTCCTTGACTTCGGACGCCGTGCCGAGCGGGACCGTCCAGACGGGAATCTTCAGGGTCCGCAGATAACGGGCGGCGCTGCGCATGCTCGACTGCGGGTCGGTCTCATTACTGCGGCCGTCGCTGAGCAGCAGAATCCCCCGGGTCTTGCCGGCAACCGCGCCTTTGACGGCGTTGCTCAGAGCGGCGGCAATCCAGGTCTCCTTACCCTCTGCCTCGCGATTGGCGGTGAGGAACCTCACCGCCGTGCGCCGCAAGTCCTTGTCGAAGCTGTACAATTCGACATTGTAGTCCCGCCCCAGTCTTGTCAGAAGAGAGTCGTTCTTCTTGCTCTGCAGCACCCCTAGAGCCGCCTCGTACCGGCTCCGGTTGTCCACGTCCTTCGTGTTCATGCTCTGCGATGTGTCCACGAGGACGGAGACGACAGGCTTGTCGCGCACCTCGTCCCGAGGCACCATCGCCATAGGTCTTAGCAGCAGGACCAGCAGTGCAACGAGCACGCCGATGCGCATCAGAGTCAGTGCAAGCCGAAGACGTCTGCGCACGCCCCGGGCGCTGCGGGCGTAACTCAGCACGATCGTCAGGCCCGCGAACAAGCCAATCCCGATCAGCGCCGGAATCGAGATCAGCGGATCGAATAGGAAATCCCACTTCATATCGTCACGTTATTCCATTCATGCGGAGTCGTCCGCCAGGTCAGCTCCGAAGCAACAATGTCATAAGCTGCTCGAGGCACAACATGCCGATGGCGGCCAGCAGAAGATAGTGCCACAACGGCTTGCCCTCGAGGAGGGTTTCCATGCCGGCCGCATCAGACGCCGCCACGAAAGCCGTACGAGGCCCCTTCGCCAACTCCTTCAACTGGGAGACATCGAGTCTCTCCAGGTTGCTTTCCAGCGGGTCCACATTGACCGCGACTGAGCCTGCGACCTGGTCGGCGACGTGCACGCGGTAGAAGCCGCAAGCCTTCGTCCTGGCGAAGAAGACCGCTGTGCCGCCCTGCGCCTTGTCCAGACTTCCCTCGACAGGCTCGCCCGCGGGATTCTTGAATGTCACGGCAGCAGCCTCCGGAACAGGCGGAATCGTCGTGTAGCACGGCTCGCCCACGAGGAACGCATTTCGCCGGCCCGTGCTCGGCCGCAGTCCTCTGATAATCTCATGAACCAGAGGAACGAACAAAGTGTGCCTGGCGATGTCGCTGCAGTCCAGCGAGCAACTGAAGTTGCACAGCAGGAGCGTCCCGCCGCCCACGGTCGTCTGGGCCATGGCGATATTCCCGTCGTCGTACTGGAGCAGGACCTGGCCCTTCTGCTTGACCCGCTGTGTGCTGAAGAAACGCTGAAACTTCAGGTCGCCCAGCTCGCCTGATTCCTTGAACTTGCGAAGGATCTCGTGATCGAAGTTGCCCTGGGCCCAGGTGGCATGGCTTTTCCGCTCGGAGAGGTCGATCTGGCCGGTGAGCTTGAAGGGAAGGGCCAGGTCGCCCTGGGACCAGGCGGCCAGATGATCGAGATTCTGACTGCCGGCCTGCCCGACGTGGAAGTAGGCCGCACTCCCGCCGTCCTTGAGGTACTTCAGCAGGGCCTCGCCGGACTTGCGCGACAGCTCCTGGATATCCGAGAGCACGACCACCTGGGCGGACGACAGAGCCGCGGCAGTCACCTCGCCTGAACGAATCACCGACGCGACGGCCGCCGCATAGCGGGTCTCCTCAAAGGGATTGATCGCGTTCAGGAGAAACCGCAGGCCGCTCTGGGTCTGCTTCGGGTCCTCATCGCTGACAACGAGCACATTGATCTTTTCCGCGATCGTCAGGATGAAACACCGCTGATTGTCGACATTCAACCCATCTTCAGGGATCGTCAGATGGCCCTCATACTGGCCGCTTTGATGAATGCGGAGGTGGAAACTGGTCGAGACAGTGGATTGGGGCTCGATGGCCAGTTCCTGCTTGAAGCTTCGGCCGTCCTGGAACTTCAGCTCCAGCGGCAATCGGCGCGGGCGGTCGCTGTAATTCGCGGCCTTGCACACGATTTCGATGCTCTCCCCGACGGTTGGAGAGCCGGGCCTGATGCTGACATCGGTGATCGCGCAGTTCTCCTCGCGGTCCGGGCCGACGGGCATGAACAGCAACTCCGTATCCGGCTCGATCCGGCTGAAATCGACCGACGCCCAGTTGCTCCTCTGGAAATCGGAGATGAAACAGATGTGTCTGCTGCCGGAGACGTTCCGCAACTCGCTCACCGCTTCAGCAATCGCCGCATTGATGTCGGGATACTCGTGCGTGACCGATGCACCCTGGATGTCGCGCCGGAGCAGGAAGAGGTTATCGCTGGGCTCGTCGAACGAGTTGTCCGGGGTCGCTCCCATGAGGATCAGGTTGAAGTGGTCGGCCTTGTTATGGTGATCGAGCAAAATCATGGCCGCGGCCTTGGCCTGCGCCAGCGGCGTGACGCCCGCGTAGCGATATTCCATGCTGGCGGAAACGTCCATCAGGATGATCGTCGTGCGCCCGGCCTGCGGGTCCTGTTTGGCGCCGCCTCGAATCAGAGATGGCCGCAGAAAAGCCAGGAGAATCAAAAGCAGCAATACGGTCCGCGCAATCATCAGCAGCAGATGCCGCAGGTGGTACACGCGCGACTGGCGGGCCCTCGCCGCCAGCAGGAAACGCAGCGTGGGGAAGATCATGTTCTTCGGGGTACGCCGAGTCAGCAGGTGAATCACGAGCGGCACGGCCAGCGCGAACACCCCGATACCCAGAGCAGGATTGGCGAACCATATGTTTCCTAAGAGAATCCGCATCGTCGCCGCCTTCTCTCGATATATCCCTGCAAGGCCACCGGGTAGGGAGTCTCCGTGCTCATCAGCTCGTAATCGATCTTCCGCGCTTCGGCCATCGACTGGATCGCATCGATGTATCCCTGGAGCTCACGGTTGTACGCCTGGCGAATATCGGCGGGGATCGAAGTCAGCCTCTCGCCGGACTCCGAATCGATGAAATTCACAGCCGCCATCTCCGGCAACTCCAGCTCATGCTTGTGCAGGACGTGGAACAGAACGACCTCGAAGTTGCGGTGCAGATACATGTCCAGCATGCTGAACAGCGACTCCGGATCGTCCAGGAGGTCGGAGATCAGGATCAGGATGCCCCGGCGCTTCAGCAGCGGGGACGCCTGTTGCAGCACTTTGCACAGGCTCGTGCGATGGCGCACCTTCTGCACTTCCAGGGCGTTGAGAATCTCGCTGAGGTGCGAGAACGTGCTGCCGGCCGGCAAATGCTGCTCGATGTCGGAGCCGAACAGCGTCAGGCTGACCCTGTCGCCCTGCTGGAGCAGCAGATAGCTGATCGCGACGCTGAGATAACAGGCGTAATCATATTTCGAGATGTCCTGATTCCCGAAGTACTTCTCGTGCCAGGAGCCGCCGAACGCCATCGACGCGCTGCTGTCCACGAGCAGGTAGCAGGTCATGACGGTCTCCTGCTCGCACAGCTTGATCATGTAGCGGTCGGTCCGCCCGAAGACCTTCCAGTCGATCTTGCGGATGTCGTCGCCGGGCATGTACTCGCGATAATCGGTGAATTCCTGCGAGTGTCCCTTGATGAACGATTTGTGTTTGCCGGTGTAGGCGCCGTCAACGGCCCCGCGGGCGGAGAATGACAAGTGCTTCAGAAATGCAAGCGTCCGCTCATCGAGATACTTGTGCGCATCTTTCCGCACCGGAATATCCGCACTCCGTCGCATCGTGCCCAGCCTCGAACATCGCAATGCGGCTAATATAGCCAGCGTCTATCCTTGGAACCTATGTCAAAACCACACTGTGGCCTGCCATTGCGAGCGTAGCCCTCCACGGACCTTCGGCCCACCCGAAGAGGGTGGGAAAACGGCCTTGGCTGCTCGTAGGGTGGGTCCTTGACCCACGCGGTCATCTTGGCACAGCATTCCTTAACGCGTGGGTTGAGAACCAATAGTGTTCGGCACAACAATTGCATGGATGTGACTACCTTGAGTTCTCTATTTCCTTTTTTGCATAAGATTATCTATTTTAACTTGCGCCAGAGGTCCCAGAGTGTTTCACT